>Ga0115547_1000054_pt1 | contig 79218 bp, 72 predicted proteins | sample COGITO_mtgs_1004_3_FD_87185 | JGI IMG/M metagenome (GOLD analysis project Ga0115547, IMG submission 87185) | Pelagic marine microbial communities from North Sea - COGITO_mtgs_100420 | ecosystem: Environmental > Aquatic > Marine > Epipelagic | place: Germany:Helgoland, sampling site Kabeltonne...
GCAACTGCGACTAATCAACCCCGAAAGGATGTCTTACGAGAAGTCCCTTCGGGGATTTTTCATTTTTAGATACCGCGAACGCTCAGACCACGCCCGCCAAATTGCTTGCATACAAAAACCGGCTTTCGCTTCGCGCTCATGGATTTATTGTAGGCGTAGCCAATCTCTGCAAAATGTTGCAACGCCTCTGTGCTGTCTATTCTATTTTTCATACACCAACTAGCAAATGCACCGCGAGCAATTTTTGTGTGCACCGTCACATTTATTGGCATACTTGTCTTGGAGCTTATGGTTAAAAATCGCGGTGTGATGATTCGCGATTTATCAATATACGTGGTGATAGCTTTCGCGTATTCTAGTGCCGTAAGATTGAGAATAATTTCGTTGTTCGGTAAGGTATCTGCAATAGTTTCTCCCCAAAAATGATAAAGATTGTCTCCGACTGAACCGGTAATCTTGTATCCCATCTCCAGGCGGTACGGCATGATTCCATCCCGCGGCCGCAATATTCCATATAGTCCCGACAAAATTCTCAGGTGATAATCGGCGTATGTGAAATCATTCTCGCTCCATAAATTTGCCTGCAAGCCGCTGTAAATATCGCCGAGAAAGCTACTTATAGCTGGCGATTGGTCGATCGGTTCATCCGACCATTTTTTGATACCATCTAGCGTTCGCGCCGCAAGTTCACCTTTTACGTCCATGTCATTTTGAATTTTGGTGATGTCGCAACGCTTAAGCTCCGCCATTAGGGTTTTAGCGCTATCAATCAGCTCTGGCTGCGTTAAGGCGAGCTGATTATCTGAAATGTGACGCATCGTCTTCGAACTATGAATCAGCGTGATCATCTACACGAATGTATCTTCGAGCTTCTCGGGCTTGATATCTGGAAACATTTTTTTTGCACGATTGTTTGTAACAACCATTGGATTTGCAAGTGATTCCACCATCACGCGGCCGACCTTTGCATGACCACCTGGCGTAAAGGAATTGAGCCACCACGCCGCAACCTCAACCGGCACGAACGGAACATGAACGCTTAGCGTTTTTGTGCCTTTCCAGCGCGCGTACCGCAACATCAAATCTTCGTATGTCATAGCTTTTGGACCACCAATTTCTATAATTTCGTCTTTCTCTGAATCGATATCGAGCGCCGCGGCTAAATAGAGCACAGCGTCATGTAATCCAATCGGCTGCGTCAATGTCTTAGCCCATGTTGGCAAAAACAAAATAGGTAATCGTCGCACAATGTTCGCGATGATATCGTATGACGCGCTGCCATTCCCCACTACCATCGATGCGCGAAATTCAATTGTTTGTGCCTGAGACGCTAAAAGTAGTTTTCCGGTATGGTGACGACTCTCCAAATGCTTCGATAATTTCTCTTTGTCACTTCCCAAACCGCCAAGATATATAATCTTCATAACTTTTGTTTTCTTGATAGCTTTGACGAGTGACTCAGCAGCCAGCGCTTCGGCCTCCGCAAAATCATATTTCTTCTGCCCCATCATGTGTACCAAATAATACACGACGTCACAATCTTTAATGGCAGTATGAAGTTTCTTTGTATTAAATATGTCCACGTCACGCGGCGCAACCTTCGCGTTTCCATAGTCACCTGCCGACGCATGCAGTGAAACTGAAAGTATCTCGCTTGTACTGTGTTTACTTAATTCGGATATCAAAGCACGGCCAATATAGCCGCTCCCACCGATAACCGCGATTTTTGTGTGTTGACTCATTTCTTACAGTATAGACTGTCAAGCTGAGAAAGTCTTTAGCATGTTATAGTTATCGTATGCATTTTGTTGGTCAAAAACATAAACACCAGCGCAACGTTAAGCTCGGCATCCACGTGGCCCCTGAGCAAACGCCTTATATACGAGTTCTCGACAAAGTAACTTTCTTTGTCGGAATATTCGGGTCGCTCGCAGTTGCACCGCAAATTTACTCAATTTATTCAACACAGTCGGCCGTTGGCGTGTCACTCACCGCGTGGCTTCTTATTTTTATCGTAGCTTTTCCGTGGATTTTGTACGGAATTGCTCACAAAGATAAAGTACTTATTGTTAGTTTTCTGTTGACTGAGATTGCTAATGGGGCCGTTTTACTTGGTATTTTACTTTATCGTTAGAACGATTAGCGCAGCGTTCAGAACGACAATAACCGCCACAATCGCACCGAGCAAACTTGTAATTACGATGCTATTTTTGTGATCACCCATAATTTTTTTACTCGCTGTTACCAGTAGTAATGGCAGTAGAGCAAATGGAATACCAAACGATAAGATTACCTGCGAAACAATTAGTGCCTGCGTCGGATCGATACCAAAACCAACAATAATAATTGCAGGGATAATCGTCACAACCCTGCGCACCACGAGCGATACGCGGCGCTTCAGCATTCCCTCCATAATAATCGCGCCAGCGTGTGCTCCAACCGCCGTCGAAGCGAATCCTGATACAAGTAATCCTACGCCAAACAAAATACCGACCGCCGGACTCAGTTCGTTCGTAAGGTTCACAAAAATTCCTTGTAGCGTATCAGTTCCTGGCAATCCTCGAAGTGCCGACGCAGCGAGTAATAGCATAGCAATGTTGATGCCGCCCGCAACAATCATCGATAGCCCCACGTCGATCCATGTCGCAAATAAAAGCTGTTTTAGTTCACCGGCAGCTTTCTTTCCGTGACGATCACGACTTAACGCCGAGTGAAGGTACACGACGTGCGGCATCACTGTCGCGCCGAGCATCGCCACCGCTAGAAGTAACATATCGGTATTCTGCAAGCGAGGAATCAACCCGTTTGCCATTGCGCTCACCTCTGGCGGCTGCATAAACAACCCGGCGATAAATCCTACCGGTATGATAATGAGCATTCCGACAACAACTCGCTCGAATATTTTCTGGCCTCTTCTGCTATAAATTAACAGAATCAAAAGCGATACAATTCCCGTTATTATCGCACCCGGAAGAAGCGGGATTCCGAACAGTATATTAAGCGCTATAGCTCCACCAATCACTTCCGCAAGGTCGGTCGAAATTGCGACTAGCTCGGCTTGAAACCAGTAGCCGATTCGACTCTTACGACCGAGTTTTTTGGCAATTACTTCCGGTAACGACATCCCAGTTACGAGACCGACTTTTGCTGAAAGATATTGCACCAAACTCGCCATTATATTGGCAAATACCAGCACCCACAAAAGTGTGTAGCCGTACTCCGCACCTGCAGAAAAGTTAGCTGCGAAGTTCCCCGGATCGACGTAGGCAATTGCCGCGACGAATGCTGGGCCAAGTAAGCCTAAAACACGACGTTTGCTTTGAAAATACGCCATATTTTCGTCAGTCTATGATTTGCCAGAATTTACTTCGTAACTTGTATTCGTGCTTTCAAAAAAGTTCACAAGCTCAAGCGTATCGTTCGCCGCTGCCATCCATTTAGCTGGGTTTGAAACTTTATAGTGCGCTTCAAATCCAAGCTCTTCAAGCCGACGATCGGTCAAATACTTTACGTATTGGTTTACGTAATCGGCGTTCAGCCCCAAGATTCCTTTCGGAAGCATCGCATTGTTGTATTCTTCTTCCATCTCCACCGCGTCGAGAATTGTCTGCTTAATTTCAGCTGCAAATTCTTCAGTTTGCAAATCTTCGTTTTCCTCAAGCGTCGTCAAGATAAGATTGATACCAAACTTCAAGTGCAAGCTTTCGTCGCGCACAACCCAGTCGATAAGCGAACCAAAGTTACGCAGCAAATTGCGCTGGCGGAACGAAAGCGCAACCATAAAGCCAGAGTAAAACCAAATTCCCTCAAGAATAATGTTGTACGCGATAAGGTTTCGAACGAAATCTTTTTTGCCTTCCGTCGTCGAAATATCAAGCTGCTGCTCTGTCATTCGCTGAATCGCTTTCATCTCAAACTCTTCTTTGCGGGCCATCGTCGGCTCATCAACGTGCGCAGCGTAGGCTTTCTCGCGGTCGATTGGGAAAGTCTCGAGCACATACTCGAAAGCCATACAGTGATTCGCCTCTTCCCACATTTGCTTTGCGAGGTACAAATGACACTCGGCAGCATTCACATATGGATAGACACCAAACGCCAAAGCTTTATTCACGAGCAACTCATTTGGATTGAAATAGCTCATCAGGAATTCGATAGCGTGGCGCTCTTCGTCGCTCATTTTTTTCCAATCAGCAAGATCTTGTCCGAGCTGAATTTCGTTCGGGAACCACGTATTGGCAACCGCTTGATTATATAGATCCATCGCCCACGGATAATGGATAGGTTTTAAAAGTAATCCGTCCTGAATTCCTGTGCCTAGTATTCCTGCCATTGTGTTCTCCTTTTCGGCTAGCTAGAGCCAGCCGTTACGTCTTCCTTCGTCTTCTTTTTCCTGGATGTCTTTTTCCACTTCTAGTCCGCTTTGGTAAAGTTCGTCTCGTAAACGCTCTGGGACGATTTCGTAGTTTCTAAAGTTTGCTCGAGCGACGTCTTTCCTGTTTCGTGTCCCATAATCTCGTTTCTTTATTGTAACTATTTAATATCGTTTCGTGGTAAAATGCCGTCCGTGGTGATTCTTGAGCACAATGTTTATGCACTGCGTTATGTACTTCATGGCGTTATTGACAGCCATCACACATTAAGAAATCTTGTGGATCAACTGGTGCATCGTTGACGCCATTGGCTCTGTTATCATTCGCTTGTGCCTGCGCGTTTGCCATTGCAAGGTCGATTGCTGAAAGTTTTTCTTCAAGTGTCATGTCGTCATTGATAATGCTGTTTGCGTTTGCCATTGTGTTTTCCCTTTATACCCTATTTTTGATCCAATTTCGCTACTTACTGTCTACTCATGCGCTGTCCACCGATTGTTTCTTCGCGAATCCAAACCCGCCGCGCCGAGCTCCACCGGATGCTTTGGCCATTGCTTCAGTTTTGTTGACTTTGGTGGTTGATTGTTCGGCTTGGTGGCGTGGCTTAACGTGTAAGTAATACGTTGTTTTTAGGCCGCGGCGCCATGCTTCAGCGTAAATTTCCATGTAGTCATCTACGTTACGAGTCTCGAGATACATGTTGCGTGAAATTGCCTGATCAACCCACTTTTGTGCCCGCGCTGCTACTTCAATAAACGCATACGGACTCAGCTGGAAACTCGTTTTGTAGACATCTTTAATGTGCTGTGGAATCATGTCAATCGATTGAATGTCTCCTTGATTCGCGAGAACTTCATCCTTCACCTGCTCCCAAATATTCAAATCCTTGAGCTTTCGAACCATATTCTCGTTGATTTCAAGAAACTTTCCGCTCAGTGTAGCGCGACTAAACATTTGCGCAAATCGAGGGTCGATTCCTGGTGTTGTTCCGGCAACAAGGCCAATGTTTGCGGTTGGTGCAATCGCCATAAGTGTCGCGTTTCGCATACCTTTTTTGACTTTTTTACGAAGATCATCCCAGTCCATAGCGTGCTTTTGTGTAACTTTAACTTTTAACTTGCGCTCAGTGGCGAGGATATCAAGTGTATCAATTGGCAGAATCCCTTTGCTCCAGCCGCTTCCCTTGTATTCGTCGTAACTGCCGCGCTCTTTCGCGAGATCGGCTGAGCCATCAATAGCGTGGTAGCTGATAAACTCAGTTAGCTTATCCATAAGGTCGTATGATTCTTCGCTCTCGTAGCTCAAATTTAACTTCTCCAGAATGTCTGAAAAGCCCATGATTCCTAAGCCTACCGCACGATTCTTGAGGTTCGAATTCATTGCTTCAGGGATTGGCGTATTGGTGATGTCACACAAGTTATCGAGCTGACGGACCGCCGAACGAGTGCTCGCTTCGAGTCGTTTCCAATCCCATGTGCCGTCCTCACTCAAGTGCTGCGACAAGTTGATACTCACCAAGTTGCAGACAGAAACGTTTTTCTCGTCTTGCGGTAGAGTAATCTCTGTGCAAAGATTTGAACAATGTATTGTTCCGGTGTTGTTGTTAAGTGCGCGGACATTGATAGTGTCTTTCCATGTCAACCATGGATGGCTTGTTGCTTGAAGCGTGGTCAAAATCTGCTTGAATTGCTGACGAGCTGGAATTTTGTCAAAATTTTTAATTTCACCTTTGTCAGCCATTTTGGTGTATTCTGCGTAGCGCTTTGAAAATTCTTGACCGTATAGTTCTGGTAGATCTTTCACATCGGCTGGGTCGAATAAGTACCAATCCTGATCTTTATCGACGCGACGCATAAATTCGTCCGATATATACACAGCCGTATTCATAATTCGCGTACGAAGATACGGGTCGCCGGAGTTTTGCCGGAGATCAAGAAATTGCGGAAAATTAAGATGCCAATTCTCGAGGTACATCGCTGCTGCACCAGCTTTTTTGCCTTTTCTCGACACTGCAAAGAGTGCAGAATCAATCATTTTCATAAATGGAATTGGGCCTGTGCTCTCAGTGTTTGTTGTGTGAACTGGACTTCCAGCGGCGCGAAGTTTTGTCATGGTGATGCCAATTCCACCGGTGCCTTTTGCGATCCACATTGTATCGCGGACAGATTTTGCAATTGACTCCATGTCGTCTTGAACTTCCATTAAGAAACAGTTTGAAAGCTGCGGGAACGCACCCCCGGCATTGACGCGTGTCGATCCGCCAGTGATGTACTCGAGCTTGCTCATGTGCTGATAGAAGTCTATCGCCGCTTGCGTTGGGTCTGGTTCGTTATAAGAAAGCCCCATTGCAATACGCAAATGCGTGAACTGGGGCGTTTCAATTGGCGCCCCGCTATTTTTTCGCAGCGCGTACCGATTTTTGTTTGTTACTACGCCAACATACTTAAATAGTTCATCGTTTTCTGGGGTCAATGCGCTCGCAAGCTTCTTGAGATCAAACCGGCCGTCGTTCATTCGCGCATCAAGCAATCCGTCTTTGATTGCTGATTTGATAAAAAGAGGAAATTTCGTGATGTGCAGCTTTTTAAGCTCTTCTGGGGTTGAAAAATCACCAAGTATATTCTTGTATATGTTCTTCAGTAGCAGTCGTGCCGCAATCGTATCAAAATCAGGGTCATCTTTCACGTTCTGGAGCGCTGTGTGAATGACAGCTTCATCAAGTTGCTCGCTCGTAATACCGTCAAATAGTGTCAACTGGAGTTCGGTCGCAACTTGCACGACTTTACTAATTTGATCTGGTAAGCCCTCACTGGCTTTTACCAAAGCCAAGTTGATTTTATTCGCATCAAACGCTTCTTTGGTGCCATCGCGCTTAACTACATGAATTTGGTCCATTAATATATCCCCTATTTATCGGCATCGCCACTTCCCTCAAAGTGGTGCAAGAAACGACTCTCATCGCATTGGCTGGGAGCGTTGCAAATTCTCTTGCGTGATGTCTGTTTTTGTTGAACTCCTACATATGTAGTGTCTACATATGACTATAAGCTCTATATGTGTGGTTTTCAAGCCTTTTTTCGCAAAACTGAAAGCAAAAGCGTAATTTACACCTTGTAGCGTCCGTTTTTTATTTACAACGCTACATGTAGTGTTTACGTGGGACAGTTTGCACAGTGTCCGGGGTAACTATCCGGCTCGCTTAGGTGCGACATACAAACATCGGTAATGCACTAATAGACACTACTGTTCACTCGAACATTACTAGCCCAGTCATTGCGCAAAAAATGACACGCAGTCATCGGACCACTAATCAGACTAAACCGAACGCTAATTTGCGACACTTCCTTACCATCGGAGTCAGCAAAATAGTCACAAGCACTTTTATTGCTATACTGAGAATATAATTTTATCAAAAGAAGTCATGAAGAGAGAAATACATGTAATCACTCTGCCGCACCATCGCTACTCAACACGCCTATGAGGAGCACAAACATCAGAAGAGACTCTCCAACGACGCATATCTTGTGATCTGTGCCGAGTTGCGACTGATGACGACGAGCAAGTCAACATTGATCGGAGTATCGTCAAAAATTTGCCAAATGCACTAAAAACATTACGACTTGTTAAAAATACTTTTCCGTACGCAATATTTACTGAACGAAGAATACTCAGTCACCATTTACTTATTCCATTCGAACATTGTACATCATTTGGCGAAATGACCGATGACATAAAAAGCACCTACTATAATTTTGTTGAAACATTGATCGATAGCGGTCTATACGACTCAGCTCTCACCAACTCTCATCTTAGTACTATGCGCTCAATTCCAGGTCATCTGCACACTCACCTATTAAAACTCGGCGAAACGGCAACTTACCAGTACTACGAAAGTGATCAACCGGTTAACGACATTCGTTTTCCGAGCAATATGTAATACTAATCAAAAATTACACTCATAGCGTTCGAGAGACCGAAGCGCGGTGTTATTTAAAATTTGCGAAAAAATCGCACTAGTAACTGTGCGGCAAGAAATAAAACACTTACATCCAGTGCCAATCGCGCGAGCTGCGACATATCACTCAAGATTGTATTCCCAACATTTAAGAGCAATGGGCCCCGACACACTAGTTCAGAACCAACGTCCACACCACATGAATTGAGCAATAAACGTTGGATAAATAAAACAGAAACCGACATCAGAACAACGGCAGCAAAAGCAACTCCAATAATTACAAGAGTCTTCGACAAAGGGTAATCTAGAGATTTTTTTAGGTTATTCATTTGCTTGTAAGTATACAACACCAGAGTACCGAGTAGTATACACACTTTAGGTCAGCTTCCATTAGCCAGCAGTCCTGCTATACTATTCTCATTATGAAGGGATTTGTGATTCTGCGACGCGTGCTTTGGGGTGCCATATTGGCCGGGAGCATTGCTATCGGCTGTCTTTATTTGTCGATATCGAGTGTTTTTCTGACGACGAGTGGCCTACAGAAAATTGCGAGCGATAGTAACCTCAGCCAGGCAATTCGAAATGACGTCCTTCTACCGGATATACTAGAGTCTACAAAAAACTCACAATACGCCTCGATTCTTGATACGCCTACCGTTACCAAAGCGTTTAATAACGCAATACCGCCTGATGTTTTAAACAATAAATTGACACCAGCACTGGAAGCAACACGAGACTGGCTCGACAGCAAACAGCCGGCCATCACCTATTCAATAAACACAGCCGATCTGTCGGATAAGTTCGCCGGCACCTTAGCGCGAGCTGTCAGCGCCAAGATCCTGTCAGTACCCGAGTGCACAGTCAGCAACACACCGAGTCAAGCTAAAGATGGAATCTGCCGCTCTGTTGAAGCGGCTCAGTCCAATATTACCGAGACCGCTAAGAAAATTATCGAGCGAGAATCATCTTTTGAAAGCACTGTAGTCACCCAAGATGACATCGCATTCACCTCATCATTGCAAGGGTCGATGCCATATTTACCAGATTATCTCAATGTACTATATGCACTGAGCATCGTCGCAGCTGGCTTGATTTTACTCATCGGCTTGTGGTTACTTTTCAAGCACCGATTGGCTGGCATTATCACCATTGGCGTAGCTAGTATTATTTCCGCGCTTCTGCTTTATTTCGTGACAGCACTCTTGCCAAATGTTGCACAGCGATTCGCTAATGTAGTCGCGGCAAACGACATTCTAACCGCTAGCGTTGCCTCACTCGGTGCTTCGCTACGCCATACCGCATTACTATTAGGTGTCGGTGGCGCAATTACAGTTGCGTTAGCGTCTATCATATTGGTAGCTATCACACGTCGCCAAAAAAATCACGATACTGTTCACTTCTAAAAACAAAAAATGGCGGAGAGGAAGGGATTCGAACCCTCGGTACGGTCACCCGCACACACGCTTTCCAAGCGTGCGCCTTCGACCACTCGGCCACCTCTCCGTATAATACCTATTCTAGCAAATTTTAAACGCACTAGCCGATGCATCGCAAGTTGTATTAATTACGTCCGGTCATGGTTGCTTTTCGGATGGCGCCATCCCTATAATAGAATGAATGTCAAACGCCAAACTACCGCCGGTTATCGAACTTCGCGACTTGAAAAAGCGCTATGGCGTTGGCGATGCAGAGCATTTCGCGCTCGAAGGAATAAATTTGACGATAAAAAAGGGAGAATTTATCTCCATCATGGGGCCAAGTGGTTGCGGAAAGACCACGCTCCTCAATATCCTCGGGTTGCTCGACCGTTCAACCGACGGCGAATACCTCCTCGACGGCGTGTCTGTCGACAAACAATCCGACTCGCGCCACGCCCGAATTAGATCAACTCAAATCGGCATCATTTTTCAAAGTTTTAATTTGATTCACCGCCTTAATGTTATTACGAATGTTGCTTTGCCGCTTGCTTACAAAGGTGTGCCGCGGATCAAGCGCCTACAACAAGCAAGTAACATTCTGAAAACATTTCATCTGAGTGAACGTGAGTATTACATGCCGTGGCAACTTTCTGGTGGCCAAATGCAGCGTGTGGCAATTGCCCGCGCCTTAGTAAATGATCCGTCGATTATTTTAGCTGATGAACCAACTGGCAACCTCGACAGCCGATCGTCGCACATTATTATGGAAGAATTGTCTGACCTACATAAGCGCGGCAATACAATTATTATGGTGACCCATAACCCTGATCTCACCACGTATGCCAGCCGAGTCATTCAAATGATTGACGGCACTATCGCCAGTGACACCGCCGACTACCGATCACAAGAAAAAGTCGGCGCCAAAATTCCGCTCGACGCTCACCATGTACCAGCGACAATTCTTCCTGCTGGCAACAAAAAATTACGCAAAACAACCGTACGCAAAAAGAAAGCTGGTAAAAAGTAATGCGCTTCATGCTTGTCGAACACATCGGTAATGCTATTCAAACGCTTCGTAGTAACGGATCGCGGACTGTTCTGACGACAGTCGGTGTGGCGATTGGTGTGGCGAGTATCACGGCAATTTTAGCGCTGAGTGGCGGCGTGCAGTCAATTATTAAAGATCAAGTTGACACACTTGGCGGCGCTATAGCCGTCGTTCGACCAGAAACTCACCAAAACAGAGCTGACATTGCTAACTCGCTAACTCAACAAACCTTCAACACCAGCACGCTCACCGAAGAAGATGTCACCAATGTCGAAAAGCTACCTGGTATCTCGGCAGTCGCGCCGCTTATGCTGATTAACAGCAGCCTCAAAACCTCCTCCAATACCGTCAAAGGCGGCACAATTTTAGCTACTACACCGTCATTTGCTGAAGTTACAACACTTGATATACGTGATGGCCAATTCATCGACAGTGTCACCAACCGTGACACGGCGGTACTAGGCTCGCAACTGTCGGTTGATCTTTTCGGCACCGACCAATCTATCGGCCAGACGTTCTCGACTCGCGGCCAAACCTTCACCGTCATTGGCGTTTTAAAACCCGATGGCGATCCCATTAACTTCAATAATGTCGATCTCAATAATGCCGCCATTATCAGCTTAGAGAGTGGTAAAAGTTTCCACCGCGGCGTCGCTCAGTTGCAGCAAATCGACATCAAAGCTGATTCTACCGCCGCGCTTCCAGAAGCTGTCGACAAAGCAACAGCTGTGATCAAAGAAAATCACAATGGCGAAAATGACTTTTCGATCATTTCCGGTGCCGCAATTGCCGAGCCAACCAATCGGTTATTCACAATTCTCACCAGCGTCATGACTGCTGTCGCCGCAATCTCGCTGGTTGTCGGTGGAATTGGCATTATGAACATCATGCTAGTTGGCGTCGCTGAACGCACCCGCGAAATTGGCCTTCGAAAATCTGTCGGCGCAAGTAACGCCAACATTGTTGGACAGTTCCTTGTTGAAGCTCTGATCATTAGCTTGCTGGGTGGCGTGTTCGGCTACCTTGGCGGCTACCTACTTGCGTTTCTCACCAGCACGTTCCTAACATTTGATCCGTCTTTTAGCTGGCAAGTTGCCGCCGTAGCGATTGGAACATCGCTCCTTATCGGCTTGATTTTTGGCATTTACCCTGCCTTGCGAGCTGCACGAAAAGATCCTATCGAATCATTACGCCAGTACCATTGATTATTCCTTAGATCGCAGCATAAGGACGTTTGAGTCAAGTATACTTTCAAAGACGACGATATTTTATTATGCCAGCTCAGCTTTGAGTTTCTCAATCAGCTCGACCGGAGTCGGATCAACGCCGTTGAGGATTGCGACATAAATACTGATAAAATCAGCCAGAATACTGCCCCATAGCATTTGTTGCAACGGCGTCTCGCCTTTTAATATCACTACTTGAGCTTTTGGCCGCTTTCCGCTCAGCAAACGGTCACTAATCTCGAAACGCTTCAAAATTTGCGGATGCTCAAAAGAACTTACCAAATCAAATACTGCAAATGGTTTCTCGACCGGATGGCTCGTCCAGCCCATAAATTCATTGTGATTCACCTCGGAATACTCGTTCCAAAACGCCAAGTTCTTCGATGTTTCATTCCAGCTAATTTTCCACTTATAGGCAACAGGAGCCATCAGTGTGCCAGCGTAAAAAACTGATGTTTTGCCAACCGCCAAAAGCGCCAATTGTTTAGCGTAATTTTTATCGGTTGTCACATCTGTAATCCACTGCGACGTTTGCTCGGCTAGCCAGTCGCCCGTGCGAGCAATGTCATCAAAGTAAGACTCTCCAGTCACGCCAAAGTGGCTAAATAACTTCGCAAGAGCTCGCAATTGGTAGATAGTCGACATCCGTGGTTGTAAGCCTTTTGGTAAGATTGTGTGGGCGATTGATTGCTGCCGCGCTGTTTCAAGCAGCTGACCGCCAGCGGTTACGATGGCGATTTGAGCGCCAGATTCCCGTGCCTGCTCGAGGCAACTCAGCACTTCCTCGGTATTGCCAGAATAACTGCTCACAATCACAAGAGTGTTGAAATCAACATAGCCTGGCAAGCTGTAGCTTCGAACTACCTCGAGTGGTATGGCAAGCTCATCTTTCAGCCATGACTTTACGACCAGTGCTGCAAGCGCAGATCCACCCATGCCAGCCACGACAATACGAGTGATAGATCGGCCATCATTGTCAGGAGAATTAACATTGGCCGCAAAGTTTGTTTGTTCAGCTTGCGACGCAGCGATTTCAAGCGCGTTGTGTGAATCTCTTTGCTGTATCACGTTTTGGTCGTCAAGCATCCCGCCCCCTTTTCAAATTTCTTTACTCGCCTGTTCTTTTTATGATACAGTATTTAGTAATAAAGCATAAGTATAATTTAGGGGTGGGCATGAATATTCAACCAGCAAATCAACAGCCAATCAGTGACGACCAAGAGCTCGCCAAAGTCTTGGCAGGCATTAATCAACAGGCCGACAATGCTGCCGCTGAGCCAGTAGCGCAAGACGCTCCACAGCCAGTCCAAGATCAGCCAAACGATGAGCAGACAGCGGCAGACCCGGCGTCTAGTGACGACACTCAGGCTTTTGAAGCACCTCAACCACCAACCCTTGAGCAACCAAGTATGACTACACCAACCGCTGGCGGGAATCTTGATTCTATCAAGCAAGAAGCGCTCGGCGAGCTTCGCCCTCTTGTTGATAAACTGAACGTTCCAGCCGATGAAAAGTTCGATACGTACCTGCTCCTTCTTCGCTCAACCGATGACCGTGATTTGATTGCCCCGGCCCACGAAGCGGCTCGCGCAATCACAGACGAAGCTCGTCGCGCACAAGCGCTGCTTGATATCATTAAAGAAATCGATTACCTTTCAAATTCACAGCAAGCTTAATCGCCTCTTAATACTAAAAATCCCGCATAAACGCGGGATTTTTAGTATTAAGGTTGGTGCTACATCATCCCCATGCCTGGCATTCCGCCACCCATACTTGGGCTTGCAGATTCTGCTTCTGGCACATCAACTACCAATGCTCCCATGGTTGCCGCGGTACTTGCGATCGAAACAGCGTTTTGTACGGCCTCTTTCGTCACACGCGCCGGGTCAATCACACCGGCCTTCTTGACGTCAACCAGACCATTTTCCGGCGCGTTGACATCAATGCCAAAGCCGATTTTTCCCGCTTCAACTTGCGCAAGTAACGCTTCGCTGTTGAGTCCTGCATTTGCGGTAATCTGCAAAAATGGCTGCTTGAGCGAATTTACTAAAATCTGGCGGCCTGCAGCAATACTGTCCGACCCGGTTACGTCAATTTTTGACGCCAAATTAACCAATGTCACGCCGCCGCCTGCTACAATTCCTTCAGCCAATGCGGCTTTGGTTGCAGCTACAGCGTCGTCGACACGGAACTTCTTCTCATCAATCTCGGTTTCGGTCGCACCGCCGACTTTAATAACAGCTACTTTTCCAGAAAGTGCGGCAGCACGCTTCTCAAATTGCTCTTTGTCGTATTCGCTGTTGGCGTTTTCTGCCTGAGCAATAATCTGTACGATACGGCTCTTCACATCAGCTGGCTTTCCTGCACCCTCAATAATCGTCGTTTCGTCTTTACCGACAATAACCTTTCGAGCTGATCCAACAACTTCCATACCTACCGTCTCAAATGACAACGCTTGATCTTCGGAAACAACAGTTGCTCCAGTGAGAGTTGCAATGTCAGCTAAAATCTCCTTGCGTCGATCACCATATGCTGGCGCTTTTACGGCGACCGTGTTAAATGCACCCTTGAGCTTATTCAGCACCAAAATACTCAGCGCCTCGCCGTCAACTTCATCAGCAATAAGCACAACGTCTTTTTTGCCAGCCTGAGCCAACTTTTCGAGCATCGGCAAAAATTCTGACACGCTGCTGATCTTACCGTCGGTGATAACAACCGCTGGCTTATCGTATACCGCTTCTTGGCGCGCTGCGTCGGTAACAAAGAATGGGCTCACGAATCCACGATCGAAGCTAAATCCTTCCACGACTTCGGCCTCCAACTCCAAACTTTGGCCAGCTTCAACCGTCACGACGCCGTCTTTACCGACTTTTTCAATAACACCAGAAATGAGTTTACCGATAGCTTCGTCACCTGCGCTAATCGTTGCAACCTCGGTGACGCGGTCTGATTTACCTTCGATGCTTTCTGCAAGTCCATCTAGTTTTGCAACGACTTCCGCGCCTGCGGCTTCAATTCCTTTTCGAAGTTCTTGGGGATTGTGGCCAGCTGCAATCAGTCGATTAGCTTCTTTCAGTATGTTGTAGGTTAATACCGTTACGGTAGTCGTACCATCACCAGCAACTTTATTGAGCTTTGTCGCTGCCGATTTTATAAGCTCCGCACCGACTTTATAGCCAAGCGTTTCATCATCATTGTCTGGAAGCTCGACTGCTTCAGCTACTGTCACGCCGTCGTGTGTAATCGTTGGTCCGCCGTAGCCTTTTGCGATAACTACGTTGCGACCTTTTGGCCCATAGGTAACTTTTACGGCGTCGTAGAGCGCTTTTGCGCCACCGAGTACGCGGGCGCGGGCATCATCATCATAAAATACTTTTTTTGCCATAATATAATTTCTCCTAAACCGTCGCGAGGACGTCTTCCTCTTTAATCAATAGATATTCAACATCGTTCATTTTAAGTTCTGTCGTTGAATATTCTTTGTAAACAATTTTGTCGCCCACTTTAAGGGCTTTTACATCAGGGCCTACCGCTTGGATTTCGGCAACAACCGGTTTTTCTTTCGAGCTATCCGGCAGATAAATCCCGCTGGCCGTTTGTGTTTTGACTGCTTCGCGCACGGCGACAACGCGATCAGCAAGTGGGGTAATCGGTGATTTCGATTTCATAATGTCCTCCGTTAAGTACTGGTATCTATTGTAGAGAATAAAATTAGCACTTGCAAGGTGCGAGTGCTAAAAAATATGCTTATGAAGATGGGGTGACTGAGTAAAATACTCAGTCACCCCTAGCTCTCATCCTCGTTTGAGTAAAGTATTTTACTCCGGCGGAACTGTGCAACAAATTGAGCACATTCGTCGCAGTCATACATGGAGTGGTAGACAACCAGCTTATAATCGTGTGAGGTCGGCTGGTCGTTCAAAGTCCATCTATAATACGAGCAGAGCTGAGGCGGAAGAACGTTAGGCAAACTTCCGACCATGTAAATCACCTCCGGCTGTGTCGTTGGTCTGATCTTACTTATATATTATACTACCAAAATCATCTATTAGCAATTGCTTGGCGGCTTTCTTCTAGCATGTTTTCTACAACTCGCTGAACGTGTGCTTGGCCATCACGCCAATAATCGAATCCACCAATTTCACCGGGTGAATCGCCATCAAAAATGTATTGTGAGTCACCTTTTTCGTCGTATTGGGTAAACACATACCTGTTCACTTCCGCATATTGAGCTTGGTTTAAAGTAAGGTAGCCATCATTCAACATTTCAACAATTCGCCGATTAAATGATCCTTTTCTCTTTACATCAATGTGCACAGTCACGCCGTCTTTTAAGAAGCTAATGTCTTTACCTTTGAGGTCATCATTGGTATCCGGTATTATCGTTTCGATTTCATCGCTCTGCCTGAGCGCTCGCATGACAGCGACTTCTGCCTGCATGCCCTTAATTCGGCCATCAAGCGTTGAAGCAATAGTTTCTTCACAACCTAAAAATCGTTGGTTGAATAACATTATTTCATGTTTTAACAACTGGGGAAATTTGTCCGACACCGTGGGCGACAAGCACGTCACGCAATTAGCAAGCATCGCATTAAATATTGACAATTGCTGTTTATCGCCTGATTTGTCTGCGTCCTGCGCCATTGGCGAAAAAAGAACAAGTTGTGCAATTTGCTCGCTCGTAAATTGACTTGTCGACATATCTTCGGCATCAGCACCGTTAAGCTTTTCCTTTTGCGCAAGATACGCCGCTAGGACAACAGATTTACGGTCAAGGGCGTCGCTAGGTTCATTGTTAAACTCAAGATTCCGCACATTAGTCAATTGGTTGCAGACAGCTTGACGAATGGCAGCCGTCATCTCCTCAGAAGGAGGTCGTTTCCTTTCGGGTCCGCATGAGGCAACAGCGCCCACTCCTAATTTCTTGCCGACTATATTGCGTGTCGTTGGGATAGTTTCAGGAATTAATGTGTTTGTTTCGTGCATTTTTTTGTTTTTTAGTTTTTACTTATTACATAATCGCACATTATTGATTATATGTCAATATACTTTTTTGCTGATGATTGTTTTTACTCAATAGCGCACACATTCCGTTATACTAAAATGATATGGCTACACGGTTTGCAACAAAGTCAGAAATTGATACCTGGAACCAACGGGTTATCGACAACCCCGATGGCGGAAATGTCTTTCAGTCAGCTGAGTTTGCCAACCTGAAGAAGCGTGGTGGCTGGAAAACCCGTCACATCATCGCCGACGAAATCGCATTGACGGTTCTCGAAAAGTTTCTTCCCTCGCTTGGTAAGATCTGGTATATCCCAAAAGGCCCAGGAATTGTCTCAGTCGAAGATCTGAAAAAGCTTCTGCCAGACCTAAAAAGGTTTGCTCGAAAAGCGCGAGTTTTTCTAATCAAAATAGAGCCGGAACTACTTTCATCACCAGGTAATTCCGATGAACTATCGTCGCTTGGCCTCGTAAAATCAGCGGCTATTCAACCAAATGTCTCAACAGTTTTGCTTGATATTTCACAAAAACCCGATGAAATCATGTCATCGCTTCACCAAAAAGGCCGCCACGCAATCAAGCGAGCAGAAAGAGATGGCGTCACAGTATCGAGAGAGCCCGCAACAGAGCAAAATTGCCGAATTATGTACAGCTTACTCAGCGAAACTGCAGCCGGCTCGTTCCGGATTCGGTCGTACAATTACTACCGCGCGTTTTGGCAGTCGTTTGAAAAAGCCAACATGGGGCAGCTTTTTTTTGCAAGATTTGGTGATGACATTATTGCTGGGGCATTCGCCATGATTTTTGGACACAAAAGTACTTACAAAGATGGCGCCAGCTCTCGAGATCATCCTCAATATGGCGCTAGCCACCTCTTGCAGTGGAACATTGTCAAATGGGCCCACGAAAATGGCGCAACCGTCCACGACCTCTGTGGCACGCCGCCAGCGGCGCATATTAAAGACCAAAATCACCCTTACTATGGGCTCGGCCGCTTCAAAACTAGTTTCAACAAAACCGTCACTGATTACGTTGGCGTGTACGATTTTGTCATAATGCCAGTCCCCTACCGAATCTGGCGACGTGCAGCGCACCGGCTAGCGGTTCGCTGGCACAATTTCCGACAAAATGAAAATTATTTTTGAGAGTTCGCACTTAGCTCGCGCACTACATCCGCATCATTCCATGGCACGCGCTCGCCGTCGATAATTCGGAATTGCTCATGCCCCATCCCTGTAATTAAAACAGTGTCGCCCTTTTTAGCGATGGCCAGCGCTTTTTCAATCGCCTCACGGCGGTCGGGAACTTCTGTCATCTTACCTTCACCCTTTGCATCTTCAATCCCGTCGCGAATCTGGTCACGAATTTGCATCGGATCTTCATCGTAGCTTTCTTCATCTGTCAGCACAATTCTATCGGCCAAGCGCGCCGCGATTCCGCCCATAATTGGCCGCTTGCTTTTGTCGCGGTCCCCGCACGCGCCAAATACAAGAATGACACGATTCTTGGTAACGGACTTTGCGGCCTCAAGCAACTTTTCCAATGCGTCAGGCGTGTGTGCGTAATCCACAACAACGTCGTAGCTTAACTCTTCGGCAACCCGCTCAAATCGCCCAGGAATCGATTCTAAGTTGGCAACGCCCTCGATAATCGCTTCTAGTTTAATGCCAATAGCGTAAGCGAGCGTTGCAGCTGCGGTCATATTAGCAACATTAAAAGCACCAGGAAGTGCCGTCGCCAGATCGAGCTTTGTCTGATGGTCAATCACCACTGTCGCTTCACTTCCCTTTTTGTATAATTTTGTATACACAATTTTCGCCTCTGCATCGTCATCGGAACCATAAGTCATCTTGTGTGCAACGGCCGGATATTTGTTGAAAAAATCAAACCACTCGTCATCACGATTTAAAATAATATATTGCGGCTTCTTCTCGAATAATAGTGCTTTTGCAGCGGCGTAATTGTCCATCGTATGGTGATAATCAAGATGATCCTGCGTCAAATTCGTCATAACAGCAGCTTCGATCGGTACGCCGTCGAGCTTATGCTGATAGAGCGCATGGCTCGTCGCCTCGATGATAGCGTAATGCACTTTTGCCTTTTTGGCGTCGCGAAAGAATTGCTGCATTCGCTCGGCCGTCCCTACCGTTGCGTTAAGGTCATTTAGCTGAGCTTTGCCGTTTATTTCAATTAAGGCTGTCGAAAACATAGCAGTTCTCAGGCCAGCTTCTTTAAGAATCTCGTTGATATAGCAAGCGGTAGTTGTTTTGCCATTGGTGCCGGTAATGGCAATGACTTTTAAGTTACGCGCTGGGTAGCCATATTTCGCTGCCACAGCCCGAGCTCGACTGCGGCGATAGGCCTCCTCAACACCACGCGTGGCTCGTGCCGGAAAAGCTTTTCGTACACCTCGAACTAACTTCTGTTTCATAAATACAGTTTATCACCTCTCACTTCGATACGTTAGTGGCTTTTCACGTGAAAAATTGGGCTTTTTCTTTTTATATTTTATACTAGTAAATAATATGAAAATTCTAGGTATTGAGAGTAGTTGCGATGAAACGGCGGCGTCTGTCGTTGAAGATGGGCGAATACTACACAGTAACGTGATTGTTTCTCAGATTGATATCCACGCGGCTTATGGCGGCGTAGTGCCAGAAATTGCGGCACGCAGCCATATCGAAGCTATCAATCCCGTCATCAATCAAGCGCTCAAGGAAGCACACTGCCACTGGAACGATATTGATGCGATTGCCTTCACCTACGCGCCAGGCCTCGTCGGGTCACTCCTCATCGGAAGCTTAGCGGCTCGCACTTTAGCTGTTCTCCATGATAAGCCGCTATATCCAATCCATCACGTCGAGGCTCATGTCTACGCCAATTTCCTCAACGATACTCAGCCTGAGTTTCCGCTCCTCGCCTTAATTGTCAGTGGTGGGCACTCTCAGCTGGTCCTATTCCATAAGCACGGTGACTACGAACTCCTCGGACAGACCCAAGACGACGCCATCGGTGAGGCGTTCGATAAAGTTGCAAAAATACTTGGCTACCCCTATCCTGGCGGCCCATCAATCGCAGCCGCCGCCAAGCATGGTAACCCAGACGCCTATCGATTACCAAAGTCGAAAATCGCCGGTGAATACGATTTTAGCTTTTCCGGCCTTAAGACAGCCGTTTTAAGGGCAGTTCAGCGTGAAGTGAGAGTAGATATAACTTTCCCCTCCAACCAGCTTGCAGCGCGCCTCAGTGACGTTCAACGGCATGATTTCGCTGCAAGTTTCCAAAAGATTGCAGCTGAGACGTTAGTTGATAAGGCCGAAAAAGCGTTTCGTGCGTACCAGCCTACCTCGGTGGTGATCGCTGGCGGCGTTGCAGCGAACCAAGAACTAAGACGACAGCTATCCGCCAGGCTCCCCTTGCCTATTGAGTATGCACCAATGGCACTTTGCACAGACAACGCAGCGATGATTGCGACACTCGCCTACTACATTTCACGCGAGAAGCCAGCCAGTGACCCCTACGAGCTTGAGATAATTCCTAGTTTATCTATGGCTCATACCGCATGGGCAGCCCGTTAACTTTTCACTGCCCGAACGGCTTTCTTAGCTAGAGGCAGTCCCTTTTTCCATACAATTGAAAGCGGCGACAATGACTTTTCGTATGTACCGACAAGCTGGTCCTCGTGATCTGAGAAGCTTCGCTTAAAATGACTAATTCCGTCATTCATGAGTCCGTTAAGGTCGTATTGCTTAATGCCAAGCAGCTTTAGTTGCTGAATCACCCACCACTTCAGCGCATAATTTGCCATTAACTTGTTACCGGCTTCACTGCTACCACCGTACAATTCAAACCCTATAGAGCCAGAAATAGCCGTCCAGCTAAACGACATGACATTGCCCTGATCGTCGAAAACAGCCGATACGAAGCAATTTTCCCCAAGCTGATGGAAGATATCTTTGTAATACTCATCGCCGTGTAGCGAAAACCTTGCTCTCGTAGCCGTTGCTCGATAAATATCTAAGCATTGTTTCAGCTCTTGCTCAGTTTTGACACGCTTTATGCTATGCGCTTGCTGCGTCCCGCGACGAATATCGTAACGACGTTTACGCGAGATAGACACCATCAACTCATCAAGACTTTTGTTAAGATCAATAATGAGCGTACGGGGGATTAAAATAGTTTGCATAGACTGCTTCCAGCCATTTCGCGGTGAATACTCACGCCAATGCGGCTCAACAGTCAACATAATCGCTCGCTGGCGTTTAGTGTGTGGTGCAATCGCATCAAGAACAATTTGCTCGTTACCACCCGTAACCACGGGGCCGCGCGGGACATAAGCAAACCGCAATCCACCGGGCAGGGGACGATACAAAATCTGTGCTATGCCAATAACCCGCTCGCCATCGGTAACACGAACTCTTTCGACGCGCCAGTTATGCGCCGCTTTTACTTCACCCCAACCCCATAGCTGTAGTGGATGACCGCATAGCTCTTCGACAAGCCCATCCCACACCTGTTGGTTATCAATATTTTCTAGCGCTATCATAAGTTCATTATACACGTCCACAAGAGGTGCTATGCTACAATAATACTCATACAAAGGAGCGCAATAATTAGCGTTTCACGTGAAAACCTAACATGATAGTTTCTATCGGGATAGAAGATGAATATAGCTAAAACATACGACCCAAATCAGTATGAACCTCAAATTTACGCTATGTGGGAAACTGCTCGCGCCTTTGCACCAACGGGTCAGGGAACACCTTACAGTTTGATCATGCCACCGCCCAATGCGAACGGGAATCTACACGTTGGCCACGCGCTCGATATGAATTTGAAAGACGTTCTTGCGCGCTACCACCGCATGAAAGGCAGGGACGTAGCGTTTATTCCTGGGGCAGATCATGCTGGGTTCGAGACGTGGGTCGTCTACGAAAAAGAACTTCAAAAGCAGAACAAAAGTCGTTTCGACTTTTCACGTGAACAGCTTTACAGTCAAGTATGGAATTTTGTCGATGAGAAGCGCGGCACAATGGAACTTCAACTTCGTGCGCTCGGCACAAGCGCCAGTTGGGAAGATATGGTATTTACACTTGACGAAAAAGTTATTAATCGTGTCTATGATACTTTTGAGAAACTGTGGAAAGATGGTCTAGTATACAGGGGTGAACGCATCGTCAACTATTGCACAACTCACCACACAAGCTTTTCGGATATTGAAGTAGAGCACCGCAATGAGAAGAGTAAACTCTGGAAAATTGCTTATCCAACGCTTGATAAAATTGGTGAGATTATCGTCGCAACCACCCGCCCTGAAACGATACTTGGAGACACGGCAATTGCGGTAAACCCGAACGATGATCGCTACAAGCACCTAATTGGAACGCGAGTGCTATTACCGATTGTTGATAAAGAAATTCCTATTGTTGGCGATGAGTACGTTGATCCAGCTTTTGGTACTGGCGCGGTGAAGATCACGCCGGCGCACGATCCAAATGATTTTGAGGTAGGGAAGCGTCACAATTTACCGAGTCTGCAGGTGATTGATTTCGACGGAAAAATGATAAACGTCCCACCTCAGTTTATGGGACTCGACGTTGAGACAGCCCGCAAACGCGTACTAGCCAGCCTTCGAGCAGCTGAAGTAGATCGCGGTGATGAAAATTACGAACACAGTGTCGGCCACTGTTACAAATGCAATAGCGTCATTCAGCCACTCGTTAAAAGTCAGTGGTTCTTGAAGATTAAACCGCTTGCCGAAAAAGCAATTGCTGCGCTCGAAGAAAATAAAATCTCGTTTACTCCAGCCGGCCGCAAACGGGTTCTCACTGACTACATGAACCAGCTTCATGATTGGAATCTCAGCCGTCAGATTCCGTGGGGCATTCCAATTCCAGCATTTCAAAATATCGACGACAACGACGATTGGATTTTTAACACAAATGTCATTGAGCCAACTATCGAGGTGGACGGCAAAACCTACAAGAGGGAAGAGGACACGTTCGATACGTGGTTCAGCAGTGGACAATGGCCGTTTATTATCACCGATTATCCGGACGGAAAGCTATCACCATTCTATCCAATGACAGTACTTGAAACCGGCGGTGACCTGCTTGATCGGTGGGTGGCTCGAATGATTATGCTCGGACTTTATGTGACTGGCGATGTACCGTTCAAAGAAGTGTATCTACACGGGATGGTGCTTGACGAAAAGAGCCAGAAAATGAGCAAGAGCAAAGGGAATGTTATCAATCCTATGGAAGTAGTGGCGGAGTATGGTTCCGATGCGCTTAGGCTTGGTATTATTAGTGCTCGTAGTGCTGGTCAAAATCAGGCTTTCAGCACTAGCAAAGTCGTCGCTGGGCGCAACTTCTGCAACAAACTCTGGAATATTGCTCGGTTTATTTCTGGTAAAGTCAGCGCAAACCATCACGCGTCGGAGACACCAAACCCGCAAACGCTTGCCGACCACTGGTTGGTTGGTACATTCAATGCTGCTATCGAAAATATTGATGAGAACCTCGCGCAATACCGTTTTGCCGAGGCGAGTGACACAATGTACCACACAATCTGGGACAACTTTGCCGATTGGTACCTCGAGTCAAGCAAGGTTGGTGTTTCAGATGAAATGCTTGCCTGGGCGCTTGACACCGCGCTCAAATTAGCACATCCGTTTGCGCCGTTCGTCACTGAAACCATTTGGCAAACCCTGACGTGGCACGATAATCTGCTAGCCCAAAATCCATGGCCAGAAATTGGCGACTACGATGAAATTGCTAGCGCTGAGTTCATGAGGCTACAGACACTGGTTACCGAGGCCAGATTCGTCACCGCTGAACTTCCTGGCAATAAACGCTATACTTTGTTGCACCATAACGACAGTCTCGTCGCCGACAACGCCGAGCTTATAAAGCATCTTGGAAAACTGCAAGGCGTTGAAGCCACAGAACAGCCGCGCGGCTTGCGTCTTGCCTCATCTGGGCGTGATGCGTGGCTTGATGTTGATGAAATGACGCTGTATGAGCATCAATCAGCCCTAGAATTGCGTTTAGTGGAGGCTCGTCAGGTTGTCGAGAATCTCGAGAATCGACTACGAAACTCAAGCTACACCAATAAGGCACCGGCTGAGCTCGTCGAAGAAACACGGCAGCTTTTGGCCGGAAAGCAGCGACATATAGAACGTCTGGTTGCGCAACTCGACATTCTCACTTGAGTGTTAGGCGAGTGGCATGTAAAAGCCATCAAATAACTGCTGGCCACGAGCAGTGTGTCGCTGTAAGAGATGTTTTTTATCGTGCGTCCGTGGCTTGGCGTTAGGGTTGTCGGCGTTAAATGCTTTCACCGACTGAGAAATACTAGCGCGTTCTGCATGCGTGTGCAGTTCACTAGTAATCGCTGCTCCGCTAGCTGCACCATATGCAACCGCAGCAACCGGAGCAGCAATAGCTACAGCGGTCGCTTTATCAATTTTCGTATCGTGCACTACAACACCAGCTGTGGTGCTGAGACTAAGAACTACTATGATTGGGTTGAGGAGGCTGGCAAACATGTCATTACCTTTTCGTTTTTGTTTATTTTTATATGCTACTTTTTAATACTTACGTAGCGAACATCTATCATATTAGCATAAGGTTTATTTTTTGTCAATATTGTATTTTGAACGTTGTTACTATGAGTGATGGTAAGGTCGACCGGCAGCAATTTCTTGGGCCCTGTAAAGCTGCTCTGTTATCATCAAGCGAACCAGTTGATGAGGGAACACAAGAGACGAGAAAGACAGTGTCATATCTGCCCTGTCGTGAAGCGTTTTATCAACGCCATACGCACCGCCGATCACGATAACAACTGGCCTCGAGTAATCCAGCGACTGAAGGAGTATATCCGTAAATTGCGGTGAACTATAGGATTTTCCACGTTCGTCGAGCAATATTACAAACGCACTATCCGATAACTTTTTCATGATTTCTGACGACTCGTCGCGACGAGCTGCCTGTTCATCACTCAACGCGTGTGGAAGCAACGTCCACTCGAGGTCAAACGGCTTTTTAAGGCGTTTTTGGTAGCGATCAACCCCAGACCTGACCCAGTCCTCGTGCTTTTTACCAATGCAAATTATCTTAATTGCCACTAGCTGATGAATAGCCTCTCCGCGAGCGTGGACAATGCCGAGTGGTCGGGTTCGATTGAAGTATCTGGCTGGTGGTGAAATTCGGCAGGGACAGTAAAGGGGACGAGGTGAACATGAGCATGGGGCACATCGACGCCAATGACTTGCTGGCCGACATAAGGGACGTCTAGCGTAGTACGCAGGTGACTCGCAATTCTTTTGACAGAGCTCATCAGTGCTTGATATGTTTGCTCGTCGAGATCCCAGACAAATTCGACTTGGATTTTAGGAACCACTAAAATGTGACCACGGCTTATTGGATGAATGTCGAGGAAAGCATAGGTAAGCTCATCTTCATATATTTTGTGTGATGGAATCTCGCCGTTAATTATTTTCGTAAAAATCGAATCGTTCATTCCTCCATTGTACGCTACCTCTGATACAATATGTTTATTGGAGAGGTGCAGGAGTGGTTGAACTGGCTTGTCTCGAAAACAAGTGAACCTTTACCGGTTCCGAGGGTTCGAATCCCTCTCTCTCCGCCATTGAAATCATATTTTTTGATCACAAGCAATTTAGCAATCGCTCAGCCCAGATATCATTATCGGCGTTATACAACTCATGCTTTTCGGTGCACACTATACGTAGTAGAAAAATGTAGCATGTGCCAAAAAATTTAAAGTGACTATCAGTCCGGTTTTACCCTTGTTGAACTCATGATAGTAATTACTATCATGGTTATTCTTGCAGGAATTTCCCTCGGTTCATTTACGTATTTCAGAACCCAAGCTTGCGATAGCGAACGCGAAAATGACACTGCGGCAATCTCTCGTGCTTTAGAAAGAATTTACGTTAATAAATCTTTCGCTGGTACAACGATCGGCGAAGGTTCAGCTTTAACCTATCCATCGGTGTCATCCGCCGACGTTTCTGTCGTATTTGCCCCAAGCAAGTTCAAAACGATGAAACTCGATCCTGAGGTACTTGTTAGCCGTGTATACTTGCGCTGTTGCTGATGATTTTAAAGCATATTGTTGGGGTTCGAACCGCTTTGGAGAACTTGGTCGCCACGACGACAATGGTCAAAGGGCAACAGACCCTCAGAGCCTAGACCCCTACTCAAATACCGGTATTGCTCTTGTCGGACATGGATGTGGATTTGGTAATTTTTGCCGTTCGACACACAACCGTCCACCTCCTGTAGAAAGCCCCGATAGCAATCAAAAATACTCAGCTCTCCGCAACAAAACTGTCACCGACATAAGTACGGGTATCTATTCGTCGTGTGCTATTGCGGACGGTAAGCCGTATTGCTGGGGCTCAAATCTTTGCGGTGCACTCGGGATTGACCGCACACCAGCCGATTCAGGTCTTGGCGAATGTCCGTCCCTAGCATTCTTTTATCGAGGTGACGACCCTCGTTACCCTGACCCCGACGAGGGCGACAGAGATTACGCAGTTCCTGTTTCGGACCCAGATGACGTGATATCAAACAAACGAGCTTCCTCACTAGCTGGGGCTGGATGGTCCACTTGTCTTGTAGCTGGAGATAGGGAAGTTGGCTGCTGGGGGTGCAATGACTTTTACGAGCTTGGTCTCACTAACAACAAAGTGATCAATTCACCACTTGCCTCAACCTATATCAAGCCACTCTTCCCAGATTACAGCTATTAGTACCTAAAAATAAAATAGACGAGTTACAATCTCGTCTATTTTCATTGTCATTTATGGTGAACCCGGCAAGATTCGAACTTGCGACCTTTGGCTCCGCAAGCCAACGCTCTATCCAGCTGAGCTACGGGTCCATACCTGCGATAACTGAGGTATTGTAGCACGATAGAGAGGTGGCGGGCAAGCTAGATGTGAAGTTTGCGGGTCAAGCGATCGATTGGATCAAGGTGAACTTCACGCATCGGAAGACGTGCGCCAAACATATCAACTATCTGCTCGCCGGCTTCTTCAGGAAAATACACCGACACTGCCGGTTTAAACCGTTTTGTCGGTATAAGAAGAATTGAATATTCGTCGTCGTCATGAATAACGCCAAATGCCTTAAACTCAGAAAATGGATTGAGGTGGTCGTTAATATGGAGACCTTGTCGACTTAGGGTGTAGTCAATCACGTGCGGTGATCGGCGAACATACACAACTAGAGATGCGGCCATAACTGGAATAAGAATTGTAAAGGTAATCGACTTAATGAAAACGATTGCCGCAACCATCAGCAACACCGTGACAATTCCAAAAATAAAATACCAGGTTTGGTTTTGATCACGATCGATGTGCTCGTTAGCTTGCCAACGAACTGGTGTGAAAGCGGGGTGAATACCCTCGTCGTCTGTCGCTACAACCTCAGGCTGAGATTCTTGCGACGAGGAACTATCGCGAACCGACACCGGTTCCGGAGAAGTCTGATCCATCACAACCGGAGGAGATTGCTGCATGTTATTGTCGGGTAAATGTGTCACTATTGGTTGTAGTGTCTGTTGTTGGACAAGCGGCTGCTGAGAGTCCAAAGAAGATTCTTGTGTTTGCAGCGGTGCGCTATATGGAGCCTGGCTGGGCTGCTCGTTCGGCTGCTGCCAGTCCTGATTATCGCGATTTGGTTGCATGCGACCATTATACCATGGGCGGTATACCAATATATAGCATGGCTTTATTTGTGTATTTTACATAAATACGGTATTGTATAATTGTCTACTCAACCAATCAAATGGATGGATGTGAGATACGTGTTCCGAAGTTCTGGCAGTCGTCACGACAGCCACACACACCGCCGTGGCTGGATCGCATTGGTCGGCGTAGTGAGTGCGATGGCAGGGTCATCCTTCTGGGTATCACACACGCTCTCCACAGAGGAGGCCGCGAGACGACCTCGCCGAGTCTGCCCCTCTGGTGGCGTTCCGGGAGAGTGGTCGTGAAGAAGCTCGCCGCGTTCATCGTGGCCAGCATCGTGGTGATCATCTGGGACTACAGGAAAGAACAACAAGAACGTGACTGGCCAGATTGACCAGTCACAACACCACTGGCCGAGCCGGATCCGACGACGAACCATTCCGTCGGATCCGGTCTCGGCCTATTTTTATTTCTTTTTTACTTTGCTGCAAGTTTTTTGCTAACTATTGATGAATAAACACATGCTGTTATTTTAAGCATAAACTTTATAGCGAGAGTTGTGTGACGAGTTGCGAACTAATTGTATATAATCATTTTCATGACTACTGAGATTCCAACAAACAGTCCAGAAAAAAGAGAAGCTCTGGATGATAATGCTCGCAAATTCATTACAGCCCCGCTCGATGACTCGTTTTTTGATGATGAAGAGGTAACGTCATTTAATTTAGTCGTTGACTGGCTCGAAACCGACGAAGCAAGTGAAAAAAAACTTGCGTACAAAACGTATAAAGATGGCAAGAAACAAGTACTACTTATCTCAAAAGTTACGCAAGCTGGTGGAAACAGAAGAACTGTCAAAGAACCACTAACCAACGAACGCTACCGTGAGATGCTCGTTGACTCCATGCTGCATCTAGAGAAAAGCCGACACGAGTTCCGAGTTGCACAAAATGGCGTTGAGTACGATATAAAGTACGACGTTTTCGCTGATGGTAAGCTGTATATGCTAGAAGTAGACGCAAGTGACGACCATAGTAGAGCTGCTTTTGATAGAGAAGACTTTCTTAGTGAACTTGTAGAAGTTACTGGAAATATGGATTATTATGGTTACCGCATTTGCGGCGTGCTATGATTTCATAACAAAATGAAGTCGCAACGACTTCATTTTTAAACATAAGCTTTTTGGCGGGGGTTGTGTGACGAGTTGCGAACTGAGAGGTGATTACATTGCTTCGTCACGTACTTCAAAATATGCACGCAATTTTTTAGCGTATGGCGCTCTTTCATCTGCGCTAACAAATCTCTTATTGTCATGTTGTTGATATAACTTGTCATTTTCATAGCGAGGGAAGACGTGAACATGAAGATGCCAAACATCCTGATTACCAGCTGGCTCATTATGTTGCCTACTCGATGTTCCATCACAGTCGTACGTGCTGCGAATTGCAACAGATACCTTCTTCACGACTTTATATACTTCAGCTGCTACATCGTCTGGCGTGTCGTAAATATTCTCGTAATGCTGATTCGGAACGACTATTACATGACCTGGGTTATTTACCCACCATTTAGGTGAGATTTTTGCCGTAACTGTATCGTTTTTGAACACAATGTCGTCTTGTGTAGAATATTCGTCGTTTCCACCGTTCACCAATAGACAAAAAGGGCATTGATAATCATTTGGCTCATGCGAAAACGTATTAGTCATAAAAGTATAATAACAAAAATGAAGTCATAACGACTTCGTTTTTAAGCATTAGCTTCATGGCGGAGGAGGGGAGATTCGAACTCCCGCTCCAGGTCTCCCCAGACTAACGATTTAGCAAACCGTCCCCTTCAGCCACTTGGGTACTCCTCCGTGTTTTGCTACAAAAAGTAGCTGGCTGTATTGGCGGAGAGGGAGGGATTCGAACCCTCGGTACCTTTTACAGCACGACGGTTTTCAAGACCGTTCCCTTAAACCACTCGGGCACCTCTCCAATATCATTTATCGTACCAGAAATAGCCTCGGTCGTCGAGGTTATATTCAATTTTCAAACGGTTGACGCGCAATAACCGCCACCCACACGTCTCGCGCACCAGCTTTTTTAAGTGCAGCGGCGGCATGTTCCAGTGTTGCACCGGTTGTCGTGACGTCATCGATCAAAAAATACGTACAGCTCGAATCAATGCGTCGAGCATCGACCGCAAACGCACGCAATGCTTGATCGTACCGTTGCTTTCTACTTGCGCCAGTTTGCACGCTATTTTCTGCACGTGCAAGCACATGTTCAACCCGCAAGCTCCGCTTCGTCGCAAGGCTATCGGCGATCAGTCGCATATGATCATAACCGCGTTGACGCACGTGCTTGGCTATTGTCGGAATGGGCACAATAATTGTGCTACTTGGAAGAGAGGGAAGCCGCACATCAAGCAAGTCAACAAAAGTCCTATGGGCGTCGTACACGTTTTCAAATTTATATGCATTAAGTAATTGCGTCATAATGTTGCGTCGTTCAGCAACGCACCATGCACGGCTGTAGGAAGTTTTACAACGACCACAGTAATTCTCAGAATTGGTCGGCTTTTGGCAGCTTATGCAACCAAAATATGAATCATCAACGATGTTATATTTACAATAATCACACAAAACTGTGCCCGTTTTATCGCAGCCAAAACAGTGGTGAGGAGCCACAATTTTCAGTATTTTATCTATCATTGTACTTTTTACGTATTGCATAGGCGTTTTATTGATTATATCGCATAACTTGGTTATACTGATAGAGACTATTTGTCAATAGAGCCTAGAGAAAGTGGAGGATATCATGGCCCGGAAACAAAACGATGATCTTTTGATCGAAGATGAACTTGCAGCAGCATTTTTAAATGACGATGATATGAGCCAGTCAAGCACTGCTCAGCCATCAAATAACAACGACAACGCAACATGGGATGAGTCTGAGGATGACTTCCCGGGCCAATTAGCCGTCGATGTCTACGAGACTGAAGATAAATTGGTTGTCAAAGCTCGTACAGCTGGTGTCAACAAGGAAGACCTTGATGTTAGCATCAGCGACAGCATTCTGACGATCAGCGGAACACTCAGTAGCGGTGACGACACAGACGCTACCAACTGGCACATTCAAGAATGCTACTGGGGCGAATTTAGCCGCACACTAGCGCTTCCTGTTGCAGTTAAAGAAGAAGAGGTTGGGGCAGTCCTAAAAGACGGCGTCCTTTCAATCAGCTTTAGCAAAGTCAAACAAGAGCAGGCTAAGAAGATTACAATTCAATAGAGTTACCTCGTGCAAACAAAGTACCCCCGGTGTAAACGCTGGGGGTACTTTAGTATCTTAATCTGTGCAATCATGTCTACCGCTTCTTGTTACCAATAAAAATTCACTCGGCGTTTAGCCGAGTGAATTTTTATCGCACTTTGATACGATTTAGTTCGCTGCGAAGCTGCCAACAACGAAGTTGACAAGTGCGTAGGCGAGAATAGCCACAACGATACCAACAATGGCGTACAGAATCGTGTTTTTGGCGCTCGTGACAGCACTACTGTCCCCACCAGAGACGACATAACGAATACCACCGATAATCAACATGATGACTGAAATGGCACCGATGATGTAAAGAAGCACGTTTGTAATCGTCTTAAAAACGCCAGTTGGACCGAACAAGTCAGTTTGTTGGTCTTCACCCTTAGCACAGTCTGCACCGCCCTGAATACCGCCTGAGGCGTCTTGCGTACAGCCAGCACCTTGCGCTGCTGCTTGTGGAGCTTGGACCACGCCAACAACGCCACTTACTCCGAGCGCCATAACTGGGACGAGAAGTAGTGATTGGAGACTTTTTTTGATTGCTTGTTTCATATTTTTACCTTTCTTAGGAATTACTCTTCCTTAATTTATATCAGATAAATAGTGTTTTGTTAAGCACTTTATCGGAAGGACGTAAGAACAAAGTTAACAATAGCAAACGCCAGGATCGCCACAACCAACCCGACGACGGCATAGAGTATTGTGTCTTTGGCTGATTTGGTATTGCTCGCATCACCGTTACTGGTTGTATAGCGAATACCACCGATGATAATCATAATCACCGCAATCGCACCAATCAGATAAAGCAAGATGTTAATAATATTACGAATCAACCCCCCAAGATCGGTGTTACCAGCATCTTGTCCGCCAATTGAGTTAACTCCATCCTGCGCGCTATCGGCTGGTGCCGCGTAGGCGGTTGCCAGAGGTGCCACCGTCACCGCTCCTATCATGAGCGCTAAGCTGACAATAATCATTTTTACTTTATTCACATTGTTCTCCTTTATCTACTTAAAAATACCCGATGACGAAATTAACAATCGCAAAGGCCATAATCGCCACCACTAAACCAACAATCGAATACAAAATCGTATCTTTGGCTGCCTTAGTGTTGCTCGCATCACCATTGCTGGTGGTGTAGCGAAGGCCGCCGACGATTATCATGATTACGGCCGCTATACCAAGTACAAAAATAAGCAAGTTAATCACGTTACGAATCAATTCGCTAAAATTGTCGTCGTTACTTGCCCTACAAACCGACGATTCGCTGGCGCTACCGCCACATCCTTGAAAAACGTTAATTGCCTGTGCTGGTGGGGCAAGGCTTGCGCTCAGCGACGCCGAAGCCACACCGACTATCAAGCCAAATGTTATAAGTAGTCGTTTCATCCAATTCTCCCTAATACAAATTGTGTAATTACAAATGCCATTATAACAACAACCAGCCCGGCAACCGCACCAATTATTGCATCTTTAGCACGTTTTATTTGCGAGGCGTTTCCAGCTGCCGTCACGTAAAAATATCCAGCAAGGATAATTACCAAGACAGCTGCGATGCCAGCAATGAAGTAGACGGTGTTGAGGAGGCCGGCAACTGCACTGTCGGCGTTACGAACTGGATCTGGGATACCAACCTCACTTGGTGTGATTTTAGGTGTGATTTTATCAACCGCCATGAAATAAAGCTGCTGGAAATTTGAAATCATATTACGTAATTGCCCCTGATATTAAGTTGACGATGGCGACAGAGAATATCGATATGATCAGTCCCACAACAGCGTTTATGATAGTTTTCCGCGATTTGGTCATGCCGTCGGGTGAGCCAGCGCTTGTGATGTATTTGAAGCCACCAACAATAATAAACGCCACCGATACGTAGCCGACAGCCTGGAGAATTATTTCCGTCACGTTCAGCAGAATTGTCGCAATCATTTCTTGATAGCCACCAGCTAGCTCGGTCGGTGAACGAATCGTACAATCTGGGTCGGGATTTTGCAATCCTTTATACCACGCCGGAAAGGTAAGGAGGCGATCAGTACAGGCGTAAGTGGGCTGCGGGGCTGCGATTGTCATCGCACCGCCGCCAAATGTTGCCGCGAATAAGAACGCCGCGGTCCAGTTTCGTACAAATAATAACTTGCTAGTTTTCATAATTTTATGCAAATATCCCACCTGGCACCAGGAAATTAAGAAGTAAGAACATAAATGCATAGGCGATAATGCCGATCACCACATTGGTAATTACGCTGATACCTTTTTTGGTTTGCTCCGGCTTGTCGCTCGAACTAGCATAAAGTATTCCGCCATACGCGATACCTGCAACCGCAAGCACACCGACACCACCAGTCATGATATTAAGTACCAATAGAAGAACTTGCCAGATCGCGTTTTGCTTAATGTCTTTGTTTTCAGAATCATCGCTTGCCTCGCAGGTGATAATCGATGTTTCAGCGCTGCCACACTTGGCCGCCTCAACTGATGCTCCGCTCAGTGAAACGAAACCAAAGCTTGTCAACGTTACTATCATGAGCATTATTATTTTTTGTTTTATGTTCATAGCTATCTATAACATACGATAAATATAATCACCTTGCAAGTGTTTTCCTCTGTATAATCGACATATTTACCTTGACTTTATATCTCAAAAGTGGTAACATAAAAGGGATATGTGGGATCAATCTATTGCATCTCCGTTCGGTAGATTATCGATACGGAAACTTTTGTTTGTGGTCACGGCCTTTCTCGTGACAACTTTTGCATACATTTTTGTCAGCAGTCCGTTGGCTAATGCTGCTGATGCCACGTGGCAGGGTGACACAATCGTTTACGACACCAAGACGTTTGAACCAATCCCAGACTCCACCCCGAGCGACGGCACTGGCATTGCTCCTGGCACGAAGCTATTTCGCTCGATTCAACCTTCAGGCGACAAAGCAGATATTCTATACTTTGTTCCAGCCTCAACTGACCCAGCAACTGCTACATCAGCCAATGTCGCTACTTACAACTACACGCCACCAGGCACCTATGCTAATCAATCACCGCCAAAAACGATAAGCCTCGACGTCAAGCCGGGTGGTGGACAGACGGGTAGTAGCGAGGGAACAACGTCATGCGACAGCACCTTTACCTTTGGAATTGGCTGGATCGTTTGTCCGGTGACAAAATTCCTTGCGAACGGAATGGACTTTATTTATAACATCATCGCAAGCTACATGACAGTCCGACCTGTTGAATCGTCACAAGAAAACGTAATTTATCGAACATGGGCGGTCATGCGTTCGTTTGCTAATGTTGCTTTCGTTATTGCGTTTTTACTTATTATTTACTCACAGATTACAAACGCAGGCATCTCGAATTACGGTATCAAAAAAGTTTTGCCTAGGCTTATCGTTGCTGCGATCCTAGTCAATGTTTCATACATAATTTGCCAACTTGCTATTGACCTCTCGAACATCTCAGGCTATGCGGTTCAGGAGTTGCTGATTGGCCTGCGCAATGCTGCCGTCGGCCCAGAAGGCAACAACTGGGAGGTCTTAAACTTTGGGAGTGTGGCGTCGTTTATCTTGGCTGGCGGTGTGGGTGCTGCAGCACTAGGTGTCGGCACTGCGGCGCTTATTAGTAGCGGTGGTGCAGCTATATTGCTACTGTTACCAATATTGGTGTCTGGCGTGATGTCGGTACTGATAGCCCTCGTCGTAATCGCTGGTCGACAAGCACTTATTACCATCTTAGTTATTGTATCGCCGCTAGCGTTTGTGGCTTATATTCTGCCGAACACCGAAAAGTATTTTGATAAGTGGCGCGATCTCTTCATGACTATGATGATAATGTTTCCGGCGTTCTCGTTAGTATTTGGCGGGTCGCAGCTGGCTGCTACGGCAATCGTGCAAAATGCCAACTCAATCAACGTCATATTGCTCGGTATGGCCGTGCAGGTTGCGCCGCTCGCCATCACACCCCTCCTTCTGCGGTTCAGCGGCTCACTCCTTACCAAGGTTGGTGGGCTGGTCAATAATCCGCGTCGCGGTCTCGTAGACCGCACTCGAAACTGGGCCAATGAACGTAAGGACGAACATCAAGCTCGTGCTATCGCCAAGCCAACCAACCGTCTCTACAAAGGTGCGGCCGCAATGGATCGCCGCAAGCGCAACCGCAAACTGGACCGCGAAAACTACGACACACTCGGCAACGCTAATTACGCTGCAACACAGGATTCAATTAATCGCCAGAAAAACAAAAGGGAGGCGGAACAGCTCCTTGACCGAAACGAGAAAAACTCCCAAGCAGCAGTTGAACGAATGAACTACACCAACCCTGCTATGCAGCAGTTAGATATAGACGTACGCCAGGCTAATCTCCGTCTTGAGAACGCTAAAGCTAAGACGGAAGGTAATTGGCAGGAGCTGCTTGCAGGAAACGCCACTAACACTGTGGTTCCCGCCGGTCTGGCAGTAAACGGGATAGCAGACTACCTTCACGGTCGCAACAATCAAGCACAAGAAATTATGCGTGAATCAACTGTCTCAGCGGCTGAAAGCAGGCGTAAGCAAAATGCAGAGCGCGTTCACAGCGATCATGTGTCGAAAGAACTCCTCAAAAATGACTACCAAATAGATGGTCAAAATATTCGCGAGTATGCTGGAGGTATTAACGGTCAGACTGGAACAGAGTCGGTTCTTGCAGCAGCAGTTGCTGCTCAGCGTAAAGAGTTCGGTGACGTTGTAAATGAGAAGAAAGAGCTCATGAACCACTTCAACCTCAGCTCAAAAGAAATGTATGACTATGCTCTTGGAACAGAAGTTACGGTCACAAAAGATGGTGTTTCATATACGTTCCGTGAAAACGACGAGCATGCAAGAGAGGCAGCAATCACGAACAAACTGCGCGCTGGTTCAACAGGTGAAATTGAGACTATCCTCAAAGAAACGGGTCGGAGTGTTGAAAACTACGACAAAAACGGTCAGCTCGAAACTCCTCGTAAGGGTCTATTGAATGACTACGCTGATACAATATCTCGGCTGGTCGTTGAAAACAGCTTACCAAACAAAGCCGCATATTATGGCTCTCGAACAATTGACGACATAGCCCAAGGCCGACTTAGTGGTGATGTAGGACTTTATAACGCAGCCGCATACCATATTAAAGAAGGTAAAATGAATGACACTAAAGTGGCATCTCAAAGTGGCAACGCTACTGAGAAGATGATGCAACTCGCGCTTAACCCAAGTCTAAGCCCTGAATTTAATTCATACGATGGTACGAAGAAGGCTTCTTTCACTGCAAATGCTCTTGCACTCCAGCACAGCGCGTGGCGTATTGTTCATGACCCACGACTACTTGCCCAAGCTGATGACCACGCTAAGGGCGTATTGAAGAGTTACATGGTCAAACCTCCAGAATCCGAAAACCCACAAACGTAGGAAATTGAAAATACTTGCAATATAATAACTTTCGTGTATAATAGTAATATAAATTACAACTGTCGCTTTTGAGAAGGAGACAAAACAGTATGAGTGTGAGTCAAGAACACCGACCAGGAGATCGTTTTGAAGAAGAAGTCCAGCGAAGATTAGCTGAAGAAAACGCCGAGCGAAAGAAGAATACTAAGAAAACAATACGTAGACTCGCGGCCGTGGCTGTTACGGCTGCAGCAGTTACATCTGCCGGCATAGTTGGGTTCAATGCTGGCGGTAGTAATGATGCCGAAGCAAAACAACAACCGGTCGCGACCGCACCAGCTAACCCGGCTGACTCTGTAAGCCAACTTCCTCCTGCTACTTCACTAGAGTCCTCGCCATTCCCCGACCTAAATAAAAACAATTTTCCTTATCCCGGAGAGGGACAGGGTGTGCAAACTTACGAAGAATTTGTTGCAAGCAGAGAAATTCTTGCATCTGAATTTGATAACCCGAACGACATTTTACGCGCAGTTCAAGATCAATTGAATTTTGCATCATGCGTAGGTGGAGATGCAGTCACTCGAAGCACTTACGACGGATACATTCCTGCAACTCCCGGAGTAGCTAGTGGAGTCGCCGGGGTAGAAGCCGACTACACTATCCCGGCAATTGGGGAAGCGATAGCTCCGAACAATCCTGATTTTGTCGAAAAACTCATCAATTCTAACGGAACCTGTATCAGCTACGGAGAGCAGTTCCAAGGTACCAGTGTCGACTACAAGGCAGAATACAAACTTATTCCCAATGCTGGATCTACTCGTGCTGTCGAAGACGGCGAACCGTTGCTAGGCTATAGTGCTACTGAGATTTACAGCGATAACGACCCAAGTCTACCAGAAGGAACATCTACGCAATCAACTAATGTTTATATTACCTTTGTGCAAGCACCAAGCATTGTTAACGGAGAACCGAAATGGGTTATCGAAAACTGGGTAGAGCAGTAAGTTAAGCTGTATTTTTGGCAATTGCTCATAAATCTACCGGCCCTAAACGGCCGGTAGATTTATTGTCATTATGCATATGGTTTAGTATGATACATACATATCATGCTCGCAAACAAAAACATAAAAAATTTCTTTCCTTTCGTACTATTAGCTCTTGTCGCGTCAACTATCCTTGCTTTTATGAGTATTTCCGTTACTCATGCAGCCCCCAAAGAGGAGTTTTATGTTTGGGACGGTGATACAATTCTTGCTGCAAACGGTAACTATAGCAATGTTACGCGATTTGAGCAATTAAATCAGAGCGAGGGCTTCTATGCATCGGCCGGCCAGGCCGACATCGGTATATTAAACGGCAGCTCTCCGGCTTGCAGCGCACTACCACATGGCGATATATCTTTAAATGTGAGAGGTGGATCATACACACTCGGAACTGGTCAAAATGCGAAAACCGATGCCTCTACGCTCTCATGGGACACACAATCGCCTGGAGGCCCAGCTAGTGGACAAAGTGGGACTATTAAGTGCTCTTACAATTTGTACAATAACTTCCTCAAGGGTGGCAACATCTTCGGAGAAAAAGGTAAACCAATCGGCGAGAACTGTGATGCTATCCCCGATCAATCTTTAAAGGCAGACTGTAATTCCAAAGCCGTCGTAGCGCCACCTGTTGGAGGCGTAGGTGATAGTGATGAAACACAAACAACATCATGCGCAGTGGAGGGAATAGGCTGGATTGTATGTCCGGTAATGAAGTTTATGGCTAGTATCGTCGATGCGGTCTACGGAGTAGTCTCAACTCTTTTAAAAGTGCAACCTCTGAACACGAAAGTAACTGACGAGAACAATAGCCTCTACAACGCCTGGTCTATAATGAGAACATTTGCCAATGTGGCATTTGTCATAGCATTCCTATTAATTATTTATTCGCAAATGACTAGCGTTGGTATTAGTAATTATGGAATAAAAAAGATGCTGCCACGACTTATCGTTGCGGCCATTCTTGTGAATGTATCGTATTGGATTTGCGCAATTGCTGTTGATATCTCTAATATTCTCGGCACATCTGCAGAGGGATTGCTTGGCGCGGTTGGAGATCAAGTTGGCTCGTCACCGGCAATCGGACCTGGCGGATGGGATAAAGCTGTAGGCACACTTCTCATAGGCGGTGCCGCCGCGGGTCTTCTTTATGTGGGATTATCAATCTTGTTACCTCTCTTAATTATGGCACTTGTGTCGATCGTTACGGTGGTTGTTGTATTGACAATGCGCCAAGCGCTTATAGTTATACTCATCGTAGTCTCCCCTTTAGCGCTTGTTGCATATCTACTCCCTAACACTGAGAGTCTTTTTAAAAAGTGGTTAGGTCTGTTTCGAATATTGCTGTTGATGTTTCCAATAATAGCAATTATTTTTGGCGGCAGTAAGCTTGCTGCAAACATACTAGCTTCAGCAGCATCAGAAAATGGCAATAACAGAGAGTTATTATTTGTAGCTTTAGGTGTGACAATTATCCCACTTTTTATAACACCTATTGTTATGAAAACGGCAGGAGGATTACTTAATCGTTTCGGCGGCTTTGTAAATAACCCAAACAAAGGGCCTTTTGATCGTATGCGCAAAGGTGCGGAAGGCTACAGGAAAAATAGAGAGACTCTAAGGGGTTCAAGAGCACTCAATGGGCAAAAAACTTTTGGTAGGGGATTTGCAACAAAACAGAGAGCAAAAAGAAATGCTGTAAATTCTAGCCGAGAGGCAGGATTGAAGGATGCGACAACTCGATACATTGGCGAAGAGGCTCGCAGCAACGATGGTTTTGCTAAACAAATGGCTGGTGGTAGCACGTTCAGAGAGGCTAATCCGCAGGCCAAAGCCGCTGTTATTGCGTCAGCATACAGTCAGGAGCGAAAGGCTTTTCAAGAAGACGTGTCCAATATGGAAGCTTTAGTAAAGGTTAATTTCAAAGATGACCCTGGTAAGGCACTCGAGGAGGCTATCAATTCTGGCGATAAAATACAAGCTGTTGCGGCTCAAAATCTATTATTCGCAAAAGGCGGCAGTGGTGTGAGTCAGTTCCGCGACATCATAGAAGCACAACAAGCAAGCGGCAAGCTTAGTGACAGTGGAGAAATGGTGGACGAATTGAGGGAAAACATCACTTCTAAACATGGATTGGCGGCAAAAGCTAAAGGTGCAGATGTTTTGAGTTGGGCTGGTCAGCAACCTAACTCCAGCGGTGAATTGAAAAAATTGTCAGAATCGCAAACCGGCGGCCTGTCAGATGTTGAGCTTGCTGGTCAGCACTCTAGCAGTATTGCTAAAATGGTCGCTAATGGCCAAGTATCTTCAGATCAGGCCGATAGAGTACTTAATGATCCACGGGTAAATGCAAGTCTTGATGACAAAAAAAGAGCAAGCTTAAACTCAATCGCTCAACCGCAGCCAGCGCCAGCGAGTAGTCCTGCAGCTCAACCTGCAGCAAGTAGCCCTGGTCAAACACCTACGTCACAAAAATACACAAGTGGGTACTCTCAAGATGATCTAAGGACACTTGGTCCGCAAAGTATAAACATGATTGTCAGTAACGCAGGAGGCACGCAAAACCTTTCTGATGGCGATATTGCGAAAATCGCCAATGCAACGCGCGGTGTGGCAGGCGCAGAAAGTATTCATGAATCCGTACGTCAAGAGCGCGAAAACAGGCGCACGGTCTGATCCCATTGATGTACAATAAGTACCAGTATGTCCTCTTATAAAGTACCGCAAGATGTCGAAGCTGACGATAAACTCATCGGACCGTTTAGCTTTCGGCAGTTTATTTACCTTATTATCGTGGCGATTGCCGGTGGACTAGCGTACGGTCTCGGGCGGTTATTCATCCCGCTCGCAATTATTCCGCTTCCGATCATTCTATTCTTCGGTGCGCTTGCTTTGCCGCTCAAAAAAGATCAGCCCATGGAAATTTATTTGGCCGCTATAGTGACGTTTTACCTCAAACCACGCAAACGCTTCTGGCAGCCAGATGGCATCCAATCGCTTATAGAGATTACCGCGCCGAATATTGATGAAGTGATTCGCTCAAAAGATTTATCTCAGGATGAGGCAGAGAAGAGATTTTCTTACTTGGCGAGCATTATGGACACTGGTGGCTGGTCGGTTCGTGGTGTCGACGTGCCGCAAAGTAGCAGCATGAAAAGTCAGGCCTTTTACGAGGCGAAGGGTACTGAAGACGTGCTTGATGGCAATGGTGGGGTAGCCCAGTCTTTCGATGATCGACTGAATCAATCAGACACGCGCCATCACGAAGAGGTGCTCGCGCGAATACGACGGCCATCTATGCCGGATCCTTATGCTAGTCTCTCGGCGCAGCCAGCAGCACCCCAATCATCGGCTGACGACCCTAAAATTGTCTACAATCCATATCCGACCTCAATCAAGCAGGCCGTAATCCAACCGATTGATCCAAATCAACCCGCGCCAACTCGTCCACAGCCAGCTCAACAACCAGCAACTCCCACTCGACCACAACCAATCCAGCCAACCACTAGCGAAAAACCCGTGTCGCCTGATATAATGGACCTTGCTAACAATTCCGATTTATCGATCGAGACAATTGCACATGAGGCACAGAGGATTCAAGAAAAACATGCTTTGGCCGAAAAAGACGAAGTTGTCATTTCGCTTCGTTAAACCAACATAACAAAAAAGGTGAACAAGGGAACGGGAATGACGCCAAACCAACAGCAAGCGCCTCTTCAGAGCAATGGACCTGCGCCGCAGCCACAATCCGCGCCGCAACAACCCCAAGCTCAGGGAAGCGGCACCAGTCAACCTCCAGCCGCGAAAGCGACAAACCAAAACACAACCCAAAACAGCCTGCTTCTCTCTGAGGTTCGCGAAAACATGGTGGTGATGAGTGATGGCAGTTTTCGAGCCGTTGTTGCATGTAAGTCGATCAACTTCGACTTAATGAGCTCACGTGAACGTGAGGGTGTAGAGTTTAGCTACCAGAACTTTTTAAACTCACTTAATTTTCCAGTCCAGATCCTTATTCGTTCGCAGCGTGTCGATATCGGTCCATACATCGATCGATTATCAAACATCCGTAGGTCTCAAGACAACATGCTTCTCAATGTCTTAATGGATGATTACATCAACTTTATCGACTTACTTAGTGAGGAAGCCAATATCATGGATAAAAGCTTTTTCGTGGTTGTGCCATTTTATCCGGCTGGCGATCTTAATAACATTAAGGCGCAGGCGCAGGGATTTTTTGGTAAAATCTTTGCAAAGCCTCAAACGACTGCCACGAAAATTGATAAAGTCAGCTACGACAAAGCAAAGGACGAGATCAAAAATCGTGTCGATAACGTCATGAGTGGGTTATTTCAGATTGGAATCGCCTGCACGCAGCTCAACACCAAAGAACTTGGTGAGCTGTATTACAACATGTACAATCCCGACACTGCCGTGCGTGAACCGCTTGGCGACTTTAGCAAAGTCACGTCAACCTTTGTAAAAAAGGGTGAGGGTGAAGCACCTCGACCGCACTTACAAGAAGGGGGGATGTAGTCTATGGCGAAGAAGAAAAAACTTGATCCGATAGATATTGCCGCCGAACAGCGTGCTCGTGAACAAGTCGAAGTCGAACAAGCCTTTCTTAAGGGTATGACGACGCTTCGTGATCTCATCGCGCCAAGCAGCCTCGAAATCCACTCGAGTCATTTCCGCTTAGGAACTAAGTATGGCCGCACTATCTATATCTACGGCTACCCGCGCGAAATTTACACTGGTTGGCTGTCTGGGCTTATCAACATCGACGAGGTGTTGGATATTAGTATGTTTATTTATCCAGTGGAAAGCCAAGTTGTCCTCAATAATCTTCGCAAGAAAGTAACACAGCTCGAAGCCACGATGTCGATAAACAGTGAAAAAGGACGAACCCGTGACCCTGGGCTAGAGGCAGCCCTACAAGATGCCGAAGAGCTACGAGATGAACTTCAAGTTGGTTCTGAGCGTTTCTTCCGTTTTGGAATTTATGTCACACTATATGCGGACAGTCTTGACGAGCTCAGCTTCGTGCAACACAAGATTGAAACTATGTTCGGCCAGCAACTTATTTTCTCAAAAGTCGCCTCGTCACAACAAGAGCAGGGGTTGAACAGCACCATCCCGCAAATGTCGGATCAGCTCCAAATTCGTCGCAACATGAACACCGGTGCAATCAGCACAAGTTTCCCATTCACCAGTGCCGATCTCACACAAGAAAAAGGTGTGTTGTATGGTATCAATATGCATAATAATGGCCTGGTTATTTTCGATCGATTCTCTTTGGAAAATGCCAACATGGTTGTTTTTGCAAAATCTGGTGCCGGAAAATCATTCACTGTGAAGCTTGAAGCACTGCGTTCGATGATGATCGGCTCTGACGTACTTATTATCGACCCAGAGAACGAATACCAAAAATTATCCGAGGCCGTTGGTGGTAGTTATATCAGGCTCAGCCTCAACGCCGACACGCGTATTAATCCGTTCGACCTCCCGCGAGTCATCGATAACGATGAAGCCGATGATGCGCTACGCGCAAATCTCGTCACACTGCACGGACTTTTCCGACTTATGCTTGGCGGTAGCCAAATGGCCGCCAACGGCCAGCTGATGTCGGGTCTCAATCCAGCCGAAGAAGCTGATCTCGACCAAGGACTCATCGATACATACGCTCGTGCTGGCATCACCAGCGACCCACTGACACACAATTCACGACCACCAACAATTTCCGACTTTTACGACACGCTTCTTCATATGGGCGGAACCGGGCCGGCGCTTGCGCAACGTCTTCGCAAATACACCACCGGAACTTTCGCTGGTATTTTCTCACAACAAAGTAATATCGACATTAATAACAATATGGTGGTTTTCAATATCCGTGACCTCGAGGAAGAGCTTCGCCCAGTCGCGATGTATATCGTCCTTAGTCACATTTGGAACATCACGCGAACAATTCAAAAAAAGCGTATGTTGATCGTTGACGAGGCATGGCAGTTACTTAAATATGACGATTCAGCTAACTTTTTGTTCAGCCTCGCTAAGCGAGCGCGCAAATATTATCTTGGCCTCACGACAATCACTCAAGACGTTGAAGACTTTATGGGAAGTAAAATGGGTCGAGCGATCGTCGCCAACTCATCAATGCAGCTTCTACTCAAGCAGTCGCCGAGTGCTGTCGATGTGCTCAGTGATGTGTTTAAGCTGACTGAAGAAGAGAAGAAACGTCTCGCCAATTTCCCTGTTGGACAAGGGCTGTTTTTTGCTGGTCAAAACCACGTTCATATTCAAATCGTTCCGAGTCAGACCGAAATGAAGCTGGTCTCTTCAGATCCAACTCAAGCCGCTCCTGCACCTACCCAAACCGCCGCTCCACAAGCAGCCGGCGAACAGCCTGTCGTAAATAACGGATATATGGACCCCGGATCCTTTAAACTTTAGACGCGAAATAGATATTTATGGCACTCAGCTACAAAAATGATAACGAAGCAGACGAGCGACTCAATCCTTCGTCTAAAGCAGCCAGTGGTCTTCAGCAACAGGAGCAAGCTGGCTACGATCGTGAGTTTGGTGCTATGGCTGCGAACTATGGTCGCAATGCAGATGGCGCACAAGAAAATGCCAACATCGCAAAGACGAACGATCAGGAGAAAAATCCTTCTCAATGGAAAAATAATACGACCAGCAATGGCGCGCCGAACCAAAATGAAAAAATGTCCTTCAAGGGCTTTGGAAAAAATCTTAAAAAACGTGGTCCGCTCGCCGCGATACTTGGAGTTCTTGGATTAAGTGGCCTTGGTTTTTCATTTATTCTAGCTCCCGGTATAGGGTTAGTTCATCTTAAAGAAATCGTGTCCGATGACCTTAATGACCAACTTGGTGCATCATCAATTAGACAAAATATGATGTTAAAAGCTAAATTAAAATCTATACAAGCCGACAATAGTATCTGTTCTGGACCCGTTAAGATTCGTTGTAAGTATTCGACGATGTCCGAAAAGCGCGCATTAAAATTTCAAGAATCTTTGGAGCGAGAAGGTTACAAAGTTACAAAAGAAAAAACAGCTACCGGTGGCTTGACAGGGCGCGAACGTGTTACAGGGATTGAAGCTCCGGATGGAAGACCACTCAACCCTCAGCAATTAATTGATGAATCCATTAATAATCCAAAACTTGGAAGCGCATTGAGGCAGTTTAGTAATCCAAAATTTGCAACGCTATACGACAAGGTTGCAAATGGTGTTTTTCAAAAGTTTAAAACGAGCAAAGCGCAAAAAGTAAAAGGTGATACCGACGAGGAGCGAAATAAATCAATCACTGACGCGACCAATGGTGATGGTGTAAAGGAGGGGATTAAGGGAAATAGTGTCCAGGAAGACGACAAGGGCAGGTATATAGAAGATGCAGACAACAACAAAGTTTATGAGGTCGATGATGCCAACAATCCAGACAAGCCTTTTGCAAGCCTTGAAAAGCAAAACAGTACGATCGGCAATGTAAAACCACCAGAAAGAGGCAGTGCTGCAGGAAGTTTATTAAAAGGTGGGTTAAAAGGAGCTTCGGTGACTGGCGCAGCTGATACGGCATGCACGGTCTACAACACTGCTAACGCCGTCGCTGCCGCCGCCAAAGTAACGAGATCACTTCAGCTCGCCCAGTACGCCATGGTATTTTTTGTAACGGCGGATAGAATTAAGGACGGGTCAGCTACGGACAAAGAAGTAGAAACTCTTGGTAATAAATTAACGAGTATTGATACAAATCAAACTATTCAAAACGAGAGCTCTGTATTAAAAAATGGCAAGGTTGGCCCACCAACAGCAAACCCGTTTTACGGCAAAAACGCCTTTGATTCTCCAGGCTACGCCGTAGCCGCTTACAACGATGCACCAACCCTTACTAGTCGATCTCAGCAATATATGGTCGGTGGTGGATTGTCTGGGAGATTATCCTCGGTTTCACGATCAATCACTGACACAATCGGTAGTGAATCACGAACGGCTATCCGTGCTTCGTGCGGTAAAATTCAAAGCTGGTGGGCGCGCTCTGCCGGATTAGTCGCTGGTGTTGTGTCAGCAGTTGGGTCCTTTGGTGTCGTGACAGCTCTGTCGATCGGTGCTTCACTAGCGCTTTCCTTTGCAATGCCGTTTCTACAAGCTCAACTTGCCGATATTGTCGCTGGTAAGGTAGTCGACGGAGACACAGCTGGAGTCGATTCCGGTGACGCAATTTTCGCCGGTTCTGGTGCACTTCTCGGCGGAATGGCGGCCGCACGTGGTATGAAGCCAGCAAACAAAAGTGACATGAAAGAATACATTGCGGCAACAAGTGAAATCAAAGCACAGGATATTGCTTTAGATACCTATGATGCTCAATCAACACCATTTGACGTAACGAAACAGTACTCATTTCTTGGATCGTTTGTTCGTAAAATCAATCCTGTCATTTTAAAATCTGAAGCAAGTTTTACTGGAGCACTTTTTAACGTGCCATCAATATTAAAAATGTCTGCTTCAGTATTTATGCCAAAAGTTGGAGCTGTCGTAGAATTTAACCCCGATCGTTTTAGTAAATGTAACGATCCTGGCTATAAAGAACTTGGTATAGACGCAGATATTTTCTGCAACCCCCGATACGCCATGGCAAGTGATGAACTCAATAAAGACCCTGACCAAGTATTGGATTACATGCTCAAAGATGAACACATTGATAACGATGGTGCGCCTAAAAGTGACGAATATAAAAAATGGATTAAATATTGCGTCGACCGTGAAGCTGGGTGGGGCGAAGTAACCGAAGAAGACAACACCAAAGGTGCGGATGGGTCGATTTGTATGACCGACGGAGATAAAGGCGAGTATAAATTTTTTAGAGTCTTTCAAATGGACAATGGGCTAAATGACGCACTTGACGACGGCCCGATAACGCAGAAGGCGGGCGGTGGAGAAACTGCTTCTAACGCCGGTACAGCGACCGGCGCTGTTTCTGCAGATGGATGGGCATACCCGGTACAAGCTGGTGCGCCGATCACAAGTGCGTACAAGACACCTGGTCGTCCTGGGCACCGCGGAGTAGATATTGGCGCGCCAATGGGCTCTCCAATATTTGCCGCACGTGACGGCATAGTCATTGCTGCTGGACCAGCTGATGGTTTCGGTAATTGGATTGTCGTCAAGCATGACATCGACGGCAAGCAAGTCGATACCGTATACGGCCATATGTACAACGACGGCTTGCTTGTGAAAGTTGGTGACAAAGTTGTAGCCGGCCAAGAAATCGCAAAGGTCGGAAGCAACGGCCAATCAAGTGGACCTCATCTTCACTTTGAAGTTTGGAATGGCGGACGATTAAGCGGCGGATCAGAAACCGACCCAGCGCCTCTAATCAAAGGTGGTGCGTAGGTGAAGCTTCGTCTGTCGTTCGTAAAATACATTTTTTTACTTTCTGTAATACTAAGCTCGTTTACGGTTTCTTCAGTTAGTGCTATTGACGAAAATTTTTATCAGGGTAATGATATAGTGTTTTATGACAAAGACGCTACAGTTTGTTCGGGCGATATTGGAGCAAGCGTCATACTATCTGGAAACGACAATATTGAAAAAGTTCTTAATTATTTAATGCAAAAAGGCCTAAGTCTCGCACAAGCATCGGGGTTTATTGGAAATATGCAACAAGAGTCGGGCGTTAATCCTAAAGCTGTTCAACCAGGATCAACAACTGATGACCCAAATTATAGCCCAGTTAGTGGAACTGGTTTCGGGCTCGTACAATGGACTTTTCCAGCACGCCAGCAACCACTCGTGGATCTCGCAAGATCAAAAAACCTGCCGATAATCGATCTCGGTGTTCAAATGGATTATGTATGGCAAGAGTTAACAACTGGTTACAAATCGACACTCGATAAAGTGAAGGGGACTGAAAACCCCGTTGAAGCTGCGGTAATTGTTCATGATACATATGAGGTGTCTGCCGATGATGACGCAAAAGTACGCAGAGTTCGTGGTGGAGCCGCACAAGAGGTTTACGATAAATATAAGGATGCTCCGCCAGTAGGCGGAGCTACAACACCATCTGGGGCAACCAGCACAAGTATAGGATCTGCGGATGGTGGAGCTAGTTCAGATAAAAAAATTGTCGTCATAGACCCTGGTCACGGCCCAGCGTATTCAAAGATAGACCCAATAACCGGCCTTTCAATGAGCGAAACACCAAATAGGCCTGAAGCCAATGATGTCTTTGATGTCGCAAACCGCGTTAAGACAATGCTTGAGCAAAAAGGCTACACGGTTATTTTAACAAAAAATAGTGTTGATCAGGATGTTGATTTTCGTCAGCGCGCAGATATTATCAACAACTCTGGCGCGGCAATTGGCATTGATATTCACACAACTCCAGCACCAGGGAAGAGTCAAGCTACACCACAAGTTGTTGGAGCCTATAGAACTTTCGAGGATAAGCGAGCTGAGTTTACGAACGCAGATACTGCAACGAAAAGCCAAGCTTATGCAAAAGCTATAGCAGAGTCTAGAACAGAAATTGAAGGTCATCCAGTCACGACTGATCCTATCACTTTTGGAGAAGGACGCGCAGAAATTAAAAGTAAGGGCAATATACCACTCATATCTTTATTCTCTGATAAAGTTCCGTTTGTGTATAACGAAATTGCCCGTGACCCTGGAACACCGTTCAATAACGGGAGCGATTCGTTAACGGACGAGGGAAAGCAGAAATACGCCGAAGGAATTACACAGGGCATCGAAAAAGCAACTCCATCAACTGGCACAGTTTCAGGTGATGGCTGTAGCGGAAGCTCAGCAGCAACTGGAAACTTAAGTCAGACCGTTACGAGCTATGCATGGCCAAACTATCGAGGACTAGACGACAAAAGTACTGACGGCTATCAGGAGGCGTGGCGCAAGGCAGGAGACGGAGTGTACCGAGGTGCACCAGGAGCAAGCTCTGGTGATATTGGTATCGACTGCGGTGCATTCGTAACGAGGCTTCTCATTGACAGTGGGTTTGAGCCAAACTACAATTACGGTGGTAAATCTTCGGCTGGTGCAGGAAACACGATTTCTCAGGAAAAATGGATGAAGGAAAACTGGCAGTCGCTCGGCACCGGCGGTACGATAGATGCGGCTACACTAGCGCCCGGTGATGTCGCGATTAATGACAATCACACCTTTGTCTATGTTGGCGATGTACCTGGCTTTGAATCAAAATCTAAAATCGCATCAGCGTCTCTGGGTGAGCGGGCACCGATGTCCGACAACCAAAGTGCAACTGACGCGAGTTTTAATTGGTATAGAAAGAAGTAGAAAGCAGTATGATCTTTGAACTAATCCTCGATATAAGTAGGCAGTACCGAAAGCTGATTGTTGTAACAATACTATTACTGTCGGTAATTGGAATTTCTATTTTTAGTTATCTTGCTATTACTCGGTCGGGTAAGATGGCAGTAGAGGTTCATGTTGCACCGTCAGACGCTACAATTACGGTCAGAAGTAAGCAAGGCATGTCGGAAATTAGTGATGGCACGGCATACTTAAAGCCTGGAGACTACACTGTCACTGTTGAAAAATCAGGTTACGAAAAATACACGATAGAGCAAACCTTTGATGATTCTCGAAACATTATCGTCGCAAGCCTAGTGCCTGTTTCAGATGAAGCAAAAAAATGGATGCAGGATCACCAAGACGAATACAAAGAGAATGAAAAATACGGCAGCAGGCAAGCTCAGCAACGTAGCGAAGTCTTCTTTGCAAACAATCCTCTCACAACACAACTGCCATATCAAGATCCGTATTATCAAATTGGATACAAAAATGGCAAAGATGGTAACGCAGTTATTACAGTTTCCACCGAATCACCTCGCTATCGATATTTTGCTATTAAAAAGATTCAATCAATGGGGTATGATATTGCTGATTATAAAATTGAGTTTACTAATTATAAAAATCCATTGGAGTCGAAATAATGTTATATCCATATAGATTTATCATAATTGGAACACTTATTGCGATTGTAGCTGGAGTTACAGGGTACACATACTATTCCTACGTCAATTCATTTCAGCTTCTTACAGTAACCTACAGTCAAAAAGAATCGCCGCTTACATTATACGCAAACCCCGAAGACGAAAATTCTAGCCCCAAAGAAATTCAAACAGTAACTTCTGGAGAAGAGATGAAGCTTAAGAAAGGCAATTACACCTTACGAGCTAAAGGAAAGATGATTGCCGACTATGAGAAGTCTATCTCTCTTAAGGATGAGCCAATAAGCACGTCTGTTGCATACCAATACAGCGAAAATTATTTAGCTTCATTACTTTTGTCTGAGCAGATAAAAATATCCAAGGTGCTTTTATCTGCTTATCCGAAGCTACCAAATCTTTATGATCAAAGTAGACAAAAGTTATATGGTCGAGGTGATTTTTACGGCGAAATATTAACCTACAAAGGAGATGATAGCGACAATCGAGACACGTTGCGAGTTCTTATGCAGAAGAAAAATGGAAAGTGGATTGTTATTACAAAACCACCGCAAATTAATTTGAGTATCGAAGAATATCCGTTTGTACCAAAGAGTGCCTTGATTGACATCAACCAGTTGGCAACCTTGCCTGAGGCGCCTAATTCTCCGGCTATCAACCCAAACACTATTTCTCCATTTGAATAATCAAAGCATAACAACAGAATCGTGATCAGCTGTAAAGTTTAATGTAGTTACGCTTGCAATAACAATTTGGTATCCTGAAAATTCCGTCAAAAGACTTGTTTGTCGCTCGTTATCTAGCTCACCAAAAACATCGTCTAGTAAAATTAATGGTTGCATATCATAATGCTTCTCTAAAAGTATAACTTCGATAAACTTCATTGCTAAAATAATTGTTCGATTCTCTCCACGAGATGCAACCGAATGAGCGGGGAGGTTATTAAAGAAAACTAGAAAATCATGACGGTGTGGACCGACGGATGTACTTCCCATTAGCATATCTTTTTGATGATGAGATTGAAGATTGTAGAGAAGTTTTTGTTGGATATTCTCTGACATATCATAAGAGTAGTTAAGAAGAATTATATCTTTATTCTTCGCAATCGAGCGATATGTTTCGGTGATTCGCTCATTAAGCTGTTGAACTAGTGCATTCCGTTTCTTAATGATTACTGCACCGTATTCACTTAAAGTTACATCCCACGCAAAAAGCGTCTCTTCATCGACATTAGAACGCTTCAGAAGCGAATTACGCTGACGAAGTGCGCGATCATACCGCCGCATAACTGTAGCGTAGCTATCATCGAGACTGCGAATTAATGAATCAAGAAATAAACGGCGGCGGGTTGGTGATCCACTAAGAAGCTGCAGATCATCCGGCTCAAATAAAACAACGGGGAGTTTTTGCTTTATCGGTAACCTATAGTGTGTTTCGGCATTAATATCGTATTTCTTTTTAGCTGTTTGGCGTTCACTGTCGTATTTTATTGTACGTTTTGATTCATCGCTAAACATGACGTCAATCCGGTACCACGGCTGATTTTTTTCCAGAATCTCGTCATCAACTCCTTTGAACGACGTACCGCGACACGCGATATACAGTGCTTCAAGAAGCGAGGTTTTTCCACTACCGTTTCTGCCGGTAATGAGTGTGACGTCTGGTGTAATCACGAGAGATATATCTCTATGAACACGAACATTCTGCAGCCGCAGATGACTAATATAAGGCTGCTCCTGACCCATCAACGACACATTAGCTCTTCAGTGGCATAATAATATGCTTATAATCACCAGCTGGCACAGCCGAAAGCACACATGGAGCAAGCTTACCGCTAAACCTGAATTCAACAGATGCTTCGTCAATCACCGACAAAGCCTCGCTCAAATAGCGCGAATTCAACGTCACTTGTCCGTCGCTCGTCACCGTGGCGTCCGTACTTGAAGTGTTTTCACCAAGCTCGGAAGCGATTGAATGAATCGACAAGTTCTTTAACTCCTGACTGGCTGTTAGTGTAACGCTGCCGCCAGATTCTCGAGCGAACAAACCGGCAATCTTCGTGACACGAATAAAATCTGTTTTCTGCAGTGTCGCTGACGTTTCCGACTCTTTAGGAATAAGTTGACGATAGTCAGGGTAGCTTCCGTCGATGAGTCGACTTGTAATCTCTGAATCGCCAATCCGAAATCGCACCTGTGTCTCATCAAACAATACATCAACCTCATTAACTGTATCGCTCAGTGTTCGCATGACTTCCTGAAGTGTCGATGTTGGAATAATTGCACCAATTTCACTTTTCGTTTCAAGTAAGCGTCGTTCTGACAAGCGATAACCGTCCGTTGCAGCTAAATACAGAGATCCCTCAAAAGAATGCCAGTAAACGCCGGTCAGGACGGGTCGTGTTGCGTCATGACTACTTGTTATAATCGTTTGACTGACTGCTTGTTTGAAGTCAATTGCGTTGATACTGTATTGCACAGATGATTTTTCGTCGATTGTTGGTAGCTCTGGAAACTCATCGGCTGCCACACCGTTAATAACTGAACGGTACGTTCCGGATGTGATAGTTAAATGGTCGCCATCAACTTTCAATTCAACCGTACCTTTAGGTAAGCTTGCTACAAATTCACTTACAAGTTTAGCTGGAATCGTTATGGAACCAGGTGCGACGATTTTAGCGCCAATGTAGTAGGTTGCTGCAATTTCTAAATTTGTCGCAGCGACAAGGAGTCGATTACCATCAGTTCGAAGCAATATATTACTAAGGATAGGTAGTCCTGCTTTAGCGCTTGCAACTCGACTAACTCCGCCAAGTGACTTAGTGAGGTTTTCTTGTGTGACTGATAATTCCATTGTTATTACCTTTTCTTTAATTTTCTTTGGTGGTGCTTATAGTAGGTGTCTGTGGATGGTGGGGAAAAGCTTTGTACAACAGAGATGAATTCGACGGAATCATGAGGAAAACCTTCGTGGATAGTTTTGGGTAAACTTCTGCATAACAGTAGCTTGTCCACTGGTCGAGCGTTTATTGTGACACAACAATGTACGAACTGGGGATGACTGTCCAGATGTTATTCGACCGTTCATTCGCAGATAATCCACATTATATCCACAGCGCACAGTACTAGGCATATAATTTCTCCCTAATGTCTGCAACTTGTTCACGAATCATAAAATCAAGCTTGATAGCTTTTTCAATTTTTTCAACAGAATGAATTGCCGTGGTGTGATCTTTGCGTCCCAGTTCCTGAGCGATTTTTGGAAAGCTTAAATGTAACTCGCTGCGCAGTAAATACATTGCGATTTGGCGGGGGACCACAATATGTTTGTCACGTTTGGCGCTGCAAATTTCTGAAACGTCAATTTGAAAATGACGCGCTGTTTTGTCGATAATTTGCCTAGGAACAACATGTTGTGGCCGCGAGCGTCGCACATTGCCGATTAATCCTTCGGCTGTTGTGACATCCGGTGTGATACCGCGCATTTCCGCGTAGGCAAGTAGCTGGTTTAATGCACCCTCAAGTTCGCGGATATTGGTTTTTATGTTTTGAGCCAAGTATTCTACGGTATCGCGAGCAAGTTCGACACCTGAAAGTGACGCTTTTGTTTGAAGAATCGCACAGCGTGTTTCAAAGTCTGGCATTTGAACATCGATCGACATACCCCACTCAAATCGGCTACGCAAACGCTCAGTCAGGGTTGGAATGCTTTTCGGTGGTTTGTCGCTACTAATAATTATTTGTTTATTCATTTGATGAAGCGCGTTAAATGTATGAAAAAATTCTTCCTGGGTTTTTTCTTTACCAGCAATAAATTGCATATCGTCGACGATCAGTACATCAACGTTGCGGTATTTGTCAGATAGGCCTTTTTTCTTGAACCGCATACTCTCGATATAATCTTTAACAAACGTTTCAGTATTGATATATAAAATTCGCGCCGATGGTTGATTTTTGATAATTTCGTTACCAACAGCTTGCATGAGGTGTGTTTTACCGAGTCCGACGCCGCCGTACAAGAACAACGGGTTATATTTTACGCCAGGATTTACTGAAACTGCTTGGCACGCTGCATACGCAAGGTCGTTACTTGAGCCGACAATAAAATTTGAAAAGCTATAACGTGGGTTGAGACCGCTAACGGGAAGATCGGACTGAGACGCGCGAGGTTGTAGTAGCTCTTCGACTGCGTCAGGTGGCGCCATCGCTGCTGTTGTTTCGCGACTAATTATTTTTTTACCTGCGGGTTTAACAGTGTATGTAATCTCGCCAGGGGAAACGCCGTTTTTTTCGAGAATACTTTTGATCTTGTCGTTAAACTTTACTTCGAATTGCCGCTTGACGAAGATATTAGGCACAGCAATCGTAACAGAGTTGCCAGTTTGTTCGAGCAATTCGGTATTTTTAAACCACGTCGTAAAATTTGCGTGCGAAACCGACAATTCGATCTCCCCGAGAACACTCTGCCATAATACGTGGTTCATATATACTATTTTCTACCTTTATACGTGCCGCTTTTCGGTACGATTGACTGGTCTCTACTATACAGCTGACAGATGTTTTCCACAATCAATTTTTAGAAATTAAATAACAGTTGAACAGAGGTTCGATTTATCCACTTTATTAATCTCTCTCTGTAAAATAGTGGATAAAAACCCATATTCTGTGGATAAAAAATATACTAAGATCACAATAACAATACTTGTTCAACTTAGAGGTCGTTGTCAAAACCAGCAAAATAAAGTAGAATATTACAGATATGCCAAAACGAACCTACCAACCACACACTCGACACCGCGCACGAACGCACGGTTTTCGAGCGCGCATCGCTTCAAAGAGTGGCCGCGCAGTGATTAAGCGCCGCCGAACTAAAGGCCGCGCTAAACTCACCGCCTAAACTTCCCGCGTTGCGTTCTATTAACCACCCAGTCGTTGCATCGATTTGCGACAATCGGGTGGTTCTTTAGTACACTAGTGACAGATTATGCTAGCAAACACACATCGATTTCACGGCCACGGCAGCCTACGCTACGTTTATAAGAACGGTAACGTTATTAGATCGCATCTCATTACTATTAAAACAACAAAAAATAAACGTCGCTCGCATTCACGGTTTGCTGTAGTAATTAGTAAAAAGGTTCACAAGTCGGCTGTTGGACGAAACCGCATGCGCCGGCGAATTTACGAAATTATACGGGCTGAGCTTCCAAAATTCGATCCGGCACATGATGTCGCAGTCATGGTGTTTTCAAGTGAAGTGCTTTTTCTTGAGTCAGAAGAGCTTCGCAAAACCATCACGGTGCTATTTTCTCGAGCAGACCTCTATAAATAAGTCATAAAAACTGCTATAATAGCTCTAATAATTTCTACCAGAGGGTGTTATCTACGTGAATATTTTTGATATATTAATTGTCCAGCCGATCTTCAATATGCTGATTGGGCTTTATAGTATTGTTCCGGGCCGTGATTTCGGTATAGCTTTGATTATTTTTACGATTTTCGTACGCATGGCGTTATATCCACTTGTAAAGCGTCAACTTCACCAAACTCAGGCGATGAAGAAATTGCAGCCTGAACTTGCTCGTATTAAAGCGAAAGCAAAAGGCAACAAACAGCTCGAAACCACACAGATGATGGAAATGTATAAGAAGAACGGCATTAACCCATTCCGTACAATCCTCATCCTCTTAATCCAGCTCCCGATATTCTTTGCTCTTTTTCTAGTGATTCAAATTTTTACTAACGACCGAGATAAAATTATAGATTTCACCTATGGCTTTATGCAGAACATCGAGCCAATCAAGCAGTTGATTGCCAACCCAGATCAGTTTAATGAAAAATTACTCGGTGTTGTCGACCTTACGAAAACTGCTATTACGAGCGACGGTATCAGTTTCTTTCTAATTCTTTTAGCGTTCATCGCTGCCATAACGCAGTACATTATGAGTAAACAAACCATGCCACAAACAGAGAGCAAAAAAGGTTTGCGCGCACTTATGGCAGAAGCTGCAGAAGGCAAAACAGCCAATCAAGCCGAAATGAACGCCGCAGTTATGGGGAAGATGATAAAGTTTTTGCCAATTTTTATGTTCTTTATTATGATCAGCGTACCTGGAGCACTTGCACTTTATTATGCGGTATCTAATATGGTCGCCGTAGCTCAGCAGAGTTATTTGTTGCGCCAAGACGAAGATGAACTAGAGGAGTTGGCGGATGCAGGAACAACTGTAAAAACTGCTTCGATCAACGGCAAAAGCAAACAACCCGGCAAAAAGGCTACCGCCAAAGCTCGAGCCAAAGAAGCTAAAATAGTAAAACCAATTAAGTCATCAAGCAAGACCAACGTCACTCGTATTAAAGCTAAGGAATCGAAGCGATGAATCAAAATGAGTCACGCGACTTCGCGAAAAAATACCTTGAAGATATCATTTCATTTTTTGGCGGTAACCTTGAAGTTGAGGCGAAAATCGAAGACGACATTATCGAACTTAATGTTTCGAGTAGTCAATTGAATAGTATTTTGATTGGCCGCAATGCTGAGAACCTACGGAGTTTGCAATACGTTATCTCAACTACACTTCGCAACAAAGATGCCGCACTTAGCCGAGTAAATGTTGATATTGCCGACTACAAAAAACAACGTGCTGAGAAAGTCGCCACCCAGGCTCGCGAATGGATAGACGCGGTTCGCCGAACCGGCGATTCGTACGTCGCCGACCTTAATGCTGCAGATCGCCGAATTGTGCATCGAGTTGCCGACGAATACGACGACGTACAGACATTTTCCGAGGGAGAAGGTCGCGATCGTCGACTCATTATTGCACAAAAAAGCTCGTAACTACTTCCTTAGTGCTTTCATATATACGTCGTGAGTTTGCGTGGCCATGCGATGCCAGGAGTACTTTCCGAGCTGTGTATGGCCGTTGTTGATAAGTTTATTTTTTAAGTCATCATCAACGAGAACTTCATTGATTGCACGCACCATATCGTAGGTGTCGCGTGGATCAAAGTAGTGCGCGGCTTCACCATACACTTCCGGCAAGCACGTCGCCGAGCTACTAACGACAGGAGCGCCGTACGCCATTGCCTCAAGGCCAGGAAGTCCAAAACCCTCCATGAGTGATGGAAAAATATATGCGGCTGTGTGGGTGAACAGCCAATCCCGCTGCGAATCTTCGACAAAACCGGTAAACAAAATATTTTTATACTTCATATTCTCGACGTAGCGCTGATGCTTCTGTACAGAAGCATTTTTTCGACCGACCAATATCAAACCAAGATCGGGATGAGTTTGCAAGAGCTGTTGATGCGCATCGCAAAGTCTTTTAATGTTTTTGTAATCGCTTTGTTGGCCAACATAGAGTAAGAATTGCTTGAAAGGGTGGGAGTATTCTTGGAGAGCTCCAGGCGCAGTGTCGGCGGCTTCGTAAGTAACGACTATTTTTTCGTCTGGTATAGCGACAAATTTTTGTAAGTCATTTTTGACATGCTGTGTTGGAGTTAGAATGAATTTACTACTTTGTGCAACACGCTTAAAAACAAACCGTCCGACAAGTTGCTTCGCGTGAAAAATCAGCCAGTTTTTATCTGAGTTATAAGTTTGAAGTAGCGTGAGATCGTGAATAGTTGTGACGTGACCGCCTTTATAGAGAATTGGCTGCTGCGGCATGCAAAAATGCACCAGATCAGGCGCTAGATTATCAAGAAATCGCTTAAATTTTGTCTGTTCTTCAAATGAATAATTATCAAAATCAGCCGCTAGGAGAGTAAAGTTTGGATTGCGTAAAGTTACAAACACCAAGTCTTTAGATGGTACAAGAATAGTGTATGTGTTCGTTGTGTCAATTTGTTGCAGGTAGTGCACAAGCCGTTCGACGTAACGACCTGTTGAAGTGTTTATTATACGGGCGTCAATCGCAATATGCATAGTTTTAGTATACGGCATCTAGAGGCCGGACAGTGGACTCTTTCGATCATTTTCCGGAAAAACTACGCGTGAATAAAAGAAATAGTTCCAAAATAGGGTTGCGCCAGTCGCGATGAGTTTTGCGATCGCTAAGTCTAACCATTCCGGATAATTAAAGGAGGCAATACCGGCCTCAACGCCATAGATAATTACCGGCTGAATTGCCCAAATACCAAATAGCGTCACGATGAGAAAAAGCGCAATTTGCTTTTTGACGTTGCCACTATTTGCTTGAAATGTGTAATGGCGATTTGCGGTAAAGCTTAAAATAAATGCTGTCGAAGTAGACGCAAAGTTTGATGCGATCGAAGACAATCCTAGCGTGTGAAGTCCAAACAAAATTCCAAAATCGATTGTTGTACTGGCAGCACCGACAGTACCAAAGCGAAACTTATGACTTTTTTTGATGCGTTCCACTTGCGTGATACTCCTCGATAAAATACAAGGGTCGGTTTTTGGTCTCGTTGAATATTCGGGCAATATACTCACCAATAATTCCTAGTGATAGTAGCTGGACACCACCTAGGAATAAAATGACCGCGAGAGTTGACGTATATCCGGCGATATCGACACTGAAAAATAATGCACGGATTACTAAAAAGAAAATATAGATAAACGCGACGAGTGAAACAATTCCACCAATCGCACTAGACAAGCGGAGTGGTGCTGTTGTAAAAGAAACAATACCTTCAATCGCTAAATCTGTTAACTTAAGATAATTCCACTTCGTTTCGCCGGCAGCGCGCGGATCGCGCTCGTATAGAATTTCTTTTTTCTTATAGCCAATCCAGCTGAACATACCTTTTGTATAGCGTTGGCTCTCGCGGAATTGTCGTAGCGCTAGGACGCAGCGTTTGTCGAGTAAACGAAAGTCTCCAGTATCACGCTGAATCGGAATGCGCGTCGATCGCTGTAATAGCTGGTAAAAAGTTTTTGAAGTGATTTTCTTCAGCCACGTTTCGCCGGTGCGACTAGAGCGCTTCGCAAAAACATCGTCGTACCCATCCTCCCAATAACTGAGCATCTCAGGTATAAGCTCTGGCGGATCCTGAAGGTCGGCGTCAATAATCACGGTAGCGTCGCCGTCGGCGTTGTCGAGGCCGGCCATCATCGCGATTTCTTTACCGAAATTGCGCGACAAGTTAATGTACGCAACACGTGAGTCTTTTCCCGCCATACGCTGAATGATTTCGTATGTCTTGTCGCGACTTCCATCGTTTATAAATAAAAATTCAAAGCTATAGTTCGGCGTATCTTTAGCAAGCTTTCCGAGTCGTTCGTAGAGAGGAATAAGTACCTCTTGCTCGTTGTAGGCAGGAACTAAAATACTTACTTTTTTACGTGATGCTTGCGACATTGTCGCTTCATTATATCACTTTACGAGGTTTGCCAGCGTAACGATACTATCGGCGGTTGTAGCCCCAGCTGCTCGAAGGGCGGTGGTTTTCGCAGCAGCAGATTCGCTTTCACCGCCAAGTATAGCGCCGGCATGACCCAGTTGAACATTTGGTGGGGCAATATGGCCGGCAACGTAGGCGAAAACAGGTTTGTTTCCATAATTTTTGATATAGTCGGCTGCATTGTGCTCGCTGTTGCCACCAACTTCGCCAATCAAGACAATCGATGTTACACCTGGGTCATTTTCAAAAAGCTTCAAACAATCGGTAAAATCAGTACCTTTAACAGGATCGCCGCCAATTCCAATCACGTATTTTTGACCAATTCCGCGAGCAGTTAACGCAGCGGCAACTTCGTACGTCAGAGTTCCAGAGCGGCTTACAATTCCAACTGATCCAGGTAGTCCAACCGAAGGCGGAATAATGCCAAGCGTGCCACATCCAGGAAGTAGGACGCCAGGACAGTTTGGTCCAATAAGAGTAACATCCATTTTCTCGGCTTTTCGTCGGACTATTAACATATCGTGAATAGGTACGCCTTCAGTGATGCAGATAATTAACGGAACTTTTGCGGCGATAGCTTCAAGCATAGCGGCTTTAGCGAACGCTGGCGGGACGAAAATAACACTCACATTGACCTGATAATCGCGTTGGATAGCCTCTATACTGGCGTACACTGGAACGCCTTCAATTAGTTCGCCGGCTTTTTTTGGTGATGTTCCGGCAATAATTTTCGTACCACTTTTTTGCATGGCTGCAGCGTGAAATTGGCCGTGAGTTCCAGTAATTCCCTGAATAATGACGTTTTTCGAGGTAAAGAGTGAGTTATTCATCAAGACTTTCCTGCGCTTTACTGATGCAGAGCTCAAGGCTTGTCAAAGTGTCAATGTTTTCTTGTTTTAAAATAGCGGTCGCTTCAGTCGAGCCAGTCCCCGATAGACGGATGAATAGTGGCGGTAGGCTGGGGATGCTTTTGGTGGCCGAGACAATCGCTTTTGCTACTTCGTCACAACGCGTTATACCGGCAAAAATGTTAATTACAATTGCTTTTACGTCGCCAAATGCCATGATCTTTTCAAACGCAGCTGTGACGCTCTCAGTACTAGCGCCACCGCCGATATCGAGGAAATTAGCTGGTGTCATACCAGCGACTTGCACGGCATCGACGGTTGCCATGGCAAGACCAGCTCCATTAGCAATGGTGGCAACATTGCCGTTTTTATTTAAAACAACGAAGTTTACATCCGGGTCGCTATTTTCAAAGTCCCATTCGGGGTGACGGAAAGCCGCTGACGAATCGAGAGATATTTTCGCGTCTCCAGCAACTAATTTTTTGTTGGTTGTATAGACCAAAGGGTTGATCTCAATGAGCAATGCTTCATTTACAATAAAGCACCTGTAGAGGTTTTCAACGATGTCTTGTAGTGAAAAAGTTTGATTTGGTAGATCATAGTATTCTGCCAAAGTTTCGCCGACTGCGCATGCACCCATCTTCGACAAAGATAATCTTAAAAAATTACCACTACTATTATCTTCGACAGCAATACCACCATCTTTTCCGGCCATCATATCGATTTCACCAGTATTTTTATTTATCATTACCGATAAGTAAAGTTCACTACTAATTAAAAGCTTTTCTTCAACTAGTAATTTTTTAGGCAAAAAACCGCTGATTTTTAGTAAAAATAATCTTTCAACTGCTTGTCTGTACTTATCCGCAGTGTCTGTAACTACCACACCACCCACTTTACCTCGGCCCCCGACTGGAACTTGAGACTTTACAACACACGGCAGGACGTTTTGTTCACTATAACGAGCAATGACTGTGCTCTTTGGAACACTGATATTGTATTTCTGTAGTATCATTTTTGCTTCGTATTCAAGCAGGTGCATAGGTTTAGTATAGTCTATTACAAAGATTGAACTAAACATAAGCAAAAAATGTTACAATAGTTCCAGTGAACCAAAACAATAACATATCCACCAAATTCATATTCACGCTCGCAACCATAGGTGCTATGAGCTTGATAATCAGTGTCCTCGCAAGCACAAATTCATACGCAGCAATTCAAAACTTAACGTTTCCAGTTCTCGGTTCATCTAGTTATTCCAATGATTTCAAGGCACCGCGCAATCACTGTGGAACGAATCCTTGTTATCACGATGCTACAGACATAATTGCCGAAAAAAAGCAGAAGATAGTCTCAGCTTCGACCGGAGTGATTAAGTATGTCACCAAGAACGACACCGAGTGGGGTGGTGCGGGATATTCTGTTAGAGTTTTAGGTGACGATAATCATGTCTATAATTATTACCATTTAAACAATGATAATTCCGCAACAGACGATGGAAATGGTGGTAGAACACGCGCATACGCACCAGACATAAAAGCAGGCAATCGCATAACTAAAGGTCAGCACCTTGGGTATGTTGGCGATTCGGGTAATGCTGAAGGGACCGTCCCTCATCTTCATTTTGAAATCTATGATATTCGTAACGGAGGAACGTGGGGATACCCGGCTAATGGCGGTAAAGTTGTGAACCCATACCCGCACCTCAACAGAGCTGAGACTATAACTTCACCACGCGATTACCCAAAACTTGCGGGCGAAATACTCCCATACGGCAACACAGCGAAAGTTCCTGTAAATATCGCCATAGGAAAGTTTGGTCCAAAATCAAGCGCCGAAACAGTAACAGGCGCCGGCTTCGGCGGCGGACCAGATATACGCGTGTTTAACAATCAAGGTGCTCAAATATCAAAATTCTTAGCCTATGATAATAAATTTCGTGGTGGAGTTGATGTTGCTACTGGGGATGTAAACGGTGACGGCGAGGATAATATAATAACAGCACCTGGTCCAAGTGGTGGCCCAGATATAAAAGTTTTCAAAAAAGACGGGACACTGATTGGTCAGTTCTTGGCTTACGATGCGCCTAATCGAGACGGTGTTCACGTTACGACAGGTGATATAGATGGCGATGGAAAAAAGGAAGTTATTACAGGCCCTCGGGCTGGTAGCGGAGCACATGTAAAAGTTTTCAAGCTTGATGGAACGCTTGTCAAAGAATTTTTTGCCTATAATCGTGAATTTAGGGGTGGGATTGATGTCGCAGCAGGTAATATTCTCGGTAGCGGTAAAGATAACATTGTAACTGGTCCAGGACCGCGGGGCGGCCCAGACGTCAAAGTGTTCAAAGACAATGGTACGCAGTTGTCTCAGTTTTTTGCCTATGACAGGGCAAATAGAAGCGGTGTTCGCGTTAGTGTCGGCAATACGTTGGGTGACAGTAAAGCAGAAATTGTAACCGTTCCAGCGAGTGGTGGCGGACCAAATGTTCGTGTGTTTAATTCAACAGGAAACCTGCAAAGAAACAACATGTTCCTAGAAGATTGGTGGCGTAGTGGGTACGATGTGGCGGCTGGTCACTCGATCACGAAGGCTACAGCTGGCGATCAAGCACGTCGGTCAACTTTACGAAGTGGTTTATGATTTTCGTTTTAACGTTTGAACTTTGCTAAAAACGCCCTTACGCCAGTTTGGTCTGGGGGGAGGCTAGGCCACATAGCAGATTTTATGTAGCGTGATGTGACTGTTTTGTGTTTTTGAATCACAAATCTTTGCCATAAACTACTAGTAAAAAAAATCCAAATGCTCATTAACCAGCCTTTCAGGGCGTACCATCCTTTGCCGTTTTTCACAGCGTTGGCAAACATTAAAAAGTACACAAGCAGCAAGCGAGCGCCTACAGGAAACAAAAGTCTTAACGGAACGTTTTTTACAAATAAAATCGGTATGTTTTTGAACGTTTGATAGACAGTAAAGCCACGCATTTTATTACTTGAAGCACCTTGCTGATGATACGCAACTGCTTGTGACGTATAGTAAATCTTATGCCCAGCTAATTGGGCGCGGAAGCTGATGTCAATATCTTCGTAGTAGGCAAAGAAGTGTACATCAAAAAGTCCGATTTCAGTAAACAATGAAGTTCGATAAAGGCTAGCACCGCCGGTTGCTCCAAAAACATAGCCCGAATCAGCTTTCTTTGCAGTCAATTGATTCCGATCACGCGGGAAAGGCATTCCCCAATATGAATAAAAATCACCAGTTCCATCTATTGTCTTGCCATCGCTACGAAGTAATAATCCAGTTGCAATAGAGGCATCAGGCTTTTCAATAGCCTTAATAAGATGATATAACCACTGTTCTTCAGCAATCGCATCGTTATTAAAAAGTGCTACATAGTCGAATTGATGATTTATCGCATAAAGGATGCCGATGTTTACACCTCCTGCAAATCCAGAATTTTTACCATTCTCTATCAGCACTATTTTACTGTGCCATTTTTTTTGCATTTTTCTTAGGACTTCAAGTGATCCATCGTCGGAACCATTGTCTACAATAATAATTTTTGCGTTTTCGTAAGATTGTCCAATCAATGAATCGATACAGTCTACGGTATCGTCAATGCCATTCCAATTCAAAACGATTATTGCGACTGTGGGTTGATTCATTTGTACAGCTCTTGGGCTTTTTCACGCATAACTACTAGTGACGGATTGGTTTGCATAGTCCTGACAGCTCGGTCAATACGCTCTTTGGAATACAGTTTACGTAACGACTCCGAGCCAGACTTCATAAGTCCCACCCGGCGGTCGGTGTTTGTGTAGCTTTTTGACTTTGCATGGTAAATGTACGTGTCGACTGCGATAACCATATGAAAGCCATTATCAGCTGCTCTCATACAATAATCATTCTCCTCGCCATAACCCTTAGGAAAGTTTTTTTCATCAAAATAACCGATGGAATTAATAAGATTGCGGCTTATACCAAAGCAAAAACCATGAATAAGAGGAACGACAGGATAATCAAGCTTGGAAGACCATTTTTCGACAAGTTGGTTCATCTGATCAGGCGTGACACCTGTGGGTAGGTCATTAATTGCGGTCTGACCTTTACTACTAAGGTGTTGTGGAATTGATTGATGACTAGCTGCCGAAGATAGTGGTCCGACAAGTCCGACACTTGGATAAGAATGAAGCGCTAGCGTCATCTTCTCAATCCAATTATTCGTCACAATAGTGTCGCTATTGACTAGCATTACAAAATCGGATGAAGACTTTTTTAGCCCTCGGTTGGCGGCTTTGGTATAGCCACTGGCCGCCCGCCTTCTTTTGAGCACGACCCATGACCGCTTTTCAGCAAACTCACGCAAGTAGTTTTTTGTCGGTTCAAACGACCCATCGTCAATAATTATCAATTTTTGAAGCTGCTTGTTCTTTGTATTTTCTATCGATGCTAAACACTTTTTAGTTTCTTCAAGCGCGTTGTGGACACAAACAATAACGTCAACCGTAGTTAATGCATTTTCGCTATTAAATGGCTTTAATTTTTCTGTACTTGGTTTAATGAGCGTATCGTTGCTTAGTGCGCTCATTAACTGCTTATTTGGTAGCGTAGCATGTGTATGAGTGACAAGCATGAAGTTGGCACTTGTCCTAGGACTTGTAGGGCGCTCCATGATCGAAAAAGTTTTTACTTTCGATTTATAAACAGCGTAACCATAACCAAGCTGGTCCCGCCTACTATATGAGTTAATTTGATTCCACCACAGAGTACAAAAGTTAATGACATCTTCTTTATTATTCAAGTTATAAATTAAAAAACCGCTCTCAACAAGACCAGAACCGTCAAACCGTTGCTTGCGATAAAAACTAACTTGTTTATTTATATCATCAGTGCTATCTTTGCCTTGCTTTAAACATTCTGCAGCTTCTTGGTAGACGTTATCACGAGAAGGGTGTTCGACTGAACCAATAGTAGATCGCGAATTCAAAACTTTTTCGATATACGGCACGATATCACCGCTTATGATAATGTTTGCATCAACCCAAACAGCCACCTCATATTCAGGCAAAAGTGTGTGTGGGTGGGTTTTTACGTAACGGGCTGAACGGGTTGGATCATTATGTACGAATGGAATCTCTCTTATGTCGTAAAATCCAATATCCGGCTGTGGAACGTCTGTAAATAGAACATAATCAAATCGGTCGTCTATGTAATCTGGTAGCTTTAAGTCATCGTATGTACCTGAGATTGCGCTATAAATAACATATTTTTTCTTCTCAGCTGAATTTTTTTTGTACTTTTCTATCGTTTTCTTTAAATCATCTATATTATTTAATCTGCCGATGACGCTTCGATAATAACGTATTATTGCTTGAGTTTCAGCTACACCTTCAGCTATACCTTCACTGGCTTGCTCCCACAGGGCTAAACCTTTATCGAAATTACCAGACTCCATAAGCCACTCAGGTTCAATTTCAACAAGTTGTTTTAAATGAGGCCATTTTTTTAGTCCGTCGTCTATGATTTGCGTAGCATAATCTTGTCTTCCTACCGTCAAAAAATTCCGAGCGTATTTTGGATATAGCTCTTTTTGTAGATTCGGGTCAAAGTACCTCACCATGTCTTTGTATACGAGAAAAGCATCATCATACCGCCTATTATCGAAAAGATAGTTAAAAAGCCGAAATCGTAACTTACTGTGCTTAGGGTTTTTTTCCGAACCTGCGCGCAGCGTCTTTTCGAAGCTAGCGTTATCCCCGCGTTGTTCATAGCAAAAAGCCAATCGCATAAATGCCCCACCAGGGGCTGAGGAAGCATTTATGACCTTTTGCCATAATTTAATAGCTTCTTCAAAATTTCCTAACTTAGTTTGAGTCTCAGCCAACTCAACGGTGCTCGGTACAATTTTAAGTCCGGTCTCGTTTGAAGGCGACGGTTCTTTGTGAAGCTGCTTCAATATTCTTTTAATCATATTATATTTAGATTTTAGCATGTATCGATCCATAAAATCTCTAACGCAGATGATATAATACTCAAAGGAAACAACACAATGAACATATCAAACATCCTATCACGAAAAAATCGTATACTTCTCGCCGAGCTCGTGAGGACAGATTTTAAGCTAAGATATCAAGCGTCCGCCCTTGGATACGTTTGGTCAGTGTTAAATCCACTTCTATTGTTCACGATTTTGTATCTAGTTTTTGATAAGTTTCTTGGACTTGGTAGGGGGATTGAGCATTATCCGGTCTATCTTCTAACGGGAATTGTGTTGTGGAGATTTTTCACGGAGGCCACAAATAACGGACTAAAGGTCATTGTCTCTCGTGGCTCTTTAATACGTAAAATAAATTTTCCGAAATACATTCTTGTGCTGTCTGGAACTGTATCTTCTCTCATAAACTTAGGAATAAATCTTCTCGTCGTATTAGTATTTATTCTTGTTAACCAAGTTGAAATTAGTTGGGGTGCACTTATGATAATTCCACTTATTGTAGAGCTTTATATATTCGCTTTGGCTTTAGCGTTTTTATTAGCTGCGGTGAACGTAAAACTTAGAGACGTTGGCTACATATGGGACGTACTTCTTCAGGCAATGTTCTATGCCATACCTATTATTTACCCTCTACAACGAGTTTTAAATAAACATGAGCACATAGGTCAAGCATTGCTTTTTAACCCTATTGCGCAAGTAATACAAGACGTTCGTTATTTCGTCATAAATCCTAGAGATACTGTAACAATATGGTCATTTGACCTACCGGTTCTGCTAAAGTTGGTGCCGTTTCTAGTCATAGCGGCAACGGTAGCATTTAGCGTGTGGTATTTCAGGCGGAACCAAGGTTCATTTGCGGAGAATATATGATGAGTAAAAATGATATTGCAATCAAAGTAAATGACGTACATAAGACTTTCCGAATCCCCAACAGCGGCAACACTGACTTAAAGCAAAAAATAGTTCGGTTTAAAAACAACAAGAAGGGCTATCACGAGTTTAGTCCTCTTAACGGCATTACTTTTGAGGTGGAAAAAGGCGAATTTTTCGGTATCGTAGGGCGAAATGGAAGCGGCAAAAGTACCTTACTAAAAACTATTGCTGGTATTTATACACCCGATAGTGGAGGTGTTAAGGTTGATGGCAAGCTCGTGCCTTTTATCGAGCTTGGCGTCGGTTTTAATCCTGAGCTAACTGGCCGTGAGAACGTTTTTTTAAACGGAGCACTTCTTGGTTTTAGTAGAGATGAAATGAATGTCATGTACGATGAAATTGTTGATTTTGCAGAAATCCACGACTTTATGGATGAACGCTTAAAAAACTACTCAAGTGGCATGCAGGTGCGATTGGCGTTTTCTATAGCAATACGAGCACAAGGTGATATTTTACTGCTTGACGAAGTTTTAGCTGTAGGTGATGCAAATTTTCAAAGAAAGTGTTTTGAATACTTTCGTAAGCTTAAAAACGAACGTAAGACAGTAATACTTGTAACTCACAGTATGGATTCAGTTAAGAAATTCTGCAGCCGTGCTTTGATGCTAGAAGATGGAAAAATTAGTATAATCGGAGACCCCGATGAAGTAAGTGATAAGTATGCCGTGAGTAATATGAACACCACTAGTCAAAAGGCTAAAGAAAAAAGTAAAAATGAAAGAAAAAAGTTTGTCGAAGGTGACGTGATAAAAAGTGTTAGAGTGCTCGACCAAAGCAATGGTGATATTAGTGTATTCAAGGGCGGAGATCCATTGAAGATAAAAATTGACTATGACGCAACCTCAAGTAAAAATTCAGTATTCAATGTGGGTATAGGGCTACATATGGAATCTGGTGGGTATGTATTTGGCTACAATACTCAGATGGATAATTATAAAATTTCAGCAGAAAAAGGCAGCTTAGTTCTGGAATTCAAAAGAATGCCGCTGCTCAACGGTAACTACTATATTAACGTCGTTTGTTTTACGGAGTCAGAGTCAGCACCCATCGATTTTAAGCCTAAGGCTTTATCGTTCGATGTTGTGAATATTAGCAAGCAAGCAAGTTACAGAGGTCTCGTTGACATCGAACACACTTGGGAAAACTAAAGAAAAGGTATTGCTGTGACTAGAATAGATGTAACTAAGCCTTTTTTACCACCAGTTGAGGAGTATATACACTACGTTGAGAAAGTGTGGCAAAGCAACCAACTCACAAATCAAGGGCCATTTCTACGAGAATTTGAGCGAGAGGTTTCAGCTAAGCTTGAGATTGAATCAAACAGTTTCCAGTTTGTAGCTAATGGTACCATCGCGCTGCAGGTTGCACTGAAAGCACTAGGCGTAAGTGACGGAGAAGTTATAACTACCCCATTCTCTTACGTAGCAACAACGTCAGCCATACTATGGGAGCGTTGCAAGCCAGTGTATGTCGATATTAACCCTGATACCTATTGTATCGATGCGAGCAAGATTGAGCGTGCCATAACTCCAAGGACGCGGGCAATAGTAGCCGTCCACGTGTTCGGTAATCCATGTGAAGTGGACAAAATTAATGAAATAGCACAAAGACACAATTTAAAAGTGATTTATGATGCGGCTCATGCGTTCGGAGTAAAATACAACAATCAAAGCTTACTCAAATACGGCGATATTTCCACTTGTAGTTTTCACGCAACAAAGCTATTTCATACGGTTGAAGGTGGTGCTATAATTTGTCACGATAAAAGGGTGAATGAAGAAGTAGATTTAATAAAAAGGTTTGGTCACATTGGTGACGATCACCAGAAACTTGGTATAAATGCAAAATCTTCAGAGCTTAATGCCGCGATGGGTCTATGTAATCTGAAATATATAGATCAAATCATCGAGAAGAGAAAGCTGCTTTCAGATGTATATAATAAACATCTGAGTAACATAATAAAAACAATGCATGTCGAAAATAACACCGTGCAAAATTATGCGTATTACCCAATTATGTTACATGACGAAAAAAGCACCTTGAAATTAATTGAGCTTCTCAATAGCAACGATATATATCCAAGGCGCTACTTCTACCCATCACTTAATACACTTCCGTATGTAAAAGGCAAAAAAAGCTGTCCTGTGTCGGAAGACACTGCTGTGCGAATTTTGTGCCTTCCTTTGTTTTACGAACTAACTGTTTCTGAAGTAGAGCTGATATGTGGGTTAATTAAAGAAATGTTAAACGATGTTTAAAAATGAATTGCGAAAAGATATAGCGATAATAGATTCAACCTTTCCTCAAACTAAACCGAGAGGTTTTCGAAATTCCGAAATTTGCGAGTATTTAAGAACTACCAAGAATATACATAGTTTTGCAATGTATCCTATGAAGCCGGACAAAGACGCGTGGTTTGAGCACGGGTACGGCATGACAAAAGATGAGTTTAAAAGAAATCTCAGTGAATATCGAAAGCACTATCCCAACAATGTGAAAAAAATTCACTATCTAGATCCGCAAAAAAAATATAAATTTAAGCTTGCGTACTCGTTTTTCTTGGCAGAAACCTATACGCTTCTGCCTTTTTTCGAAAAAAACAAAACTCCATTTGTATTTTGCCTTTATCCTGGTGGCGCATTCGGGTTGAACAATGAAAAATCAGATGCAATGCTTAAAAAAATTGCTGCAAGTAATTATTGTCGAGGTGTCATTGCTACACAAAAAATAACGAAAGACTATTTAATTGAAAAAGCTATTTTTAATGAGGATAAGATACGATATATATACGGTGGTTTTGTTCAGTTTAGCGAGGCGGGTTTACTGCCAAGTAAAAAGTTCGGACGCGATAAGTCAACGCTTGACGTGTGCTTTGTTGCAAAAAAATACTCAGAGCGAGGTGTCGATAAGGGTTATGATATATTTATAGAAACTGCAAAAAAAGTAATAGATCAAACCGAAAACATAAACTTTCATGTCGTTGGAAACTTTACTAAGAAAGATATTAGTATAGTCGGCTATGAAAACCGAATAGTTCACTACGGTTTGCAACAGCCCGAAAACCTGAAAGTGTTCTACAGTACGATGGATATATATGTATCACCAAATCGCCCACATAAACTTTTCGAAGGAAATTTTGATGGCTTTCCACTCGGTGGCGACGCAGGATATCTAGGTGTTGCTCGATTTGTTAGCGATGAACTAGGTATGAACGATAAATATATCGATACTGTGGATATAGTTATAATTAAGCTTAATTCTGACGAAATAGCAAAAAAAATTATACATTATCGAAATCAGCCAAATATGTTAATTAGTATCGCCCAAAAAGGTCAAAAGAAAACACAGAAGCTTCTTAATAGGGAGACTCAAATACGCAAGAGGTTAGATTTTTTTAGTGAATTTGTGGAGGTAAAAACATGAAAAAAAACGTACTAGTGTTTCCGTGCGGGAGTGAAATAGGGCTCGAGGTGCACAATTCGCTTCGTTTTGTTAAGGACATAGAGTTGATTGGTGCATCGTCTGTTGATGATCACGGTATGTACGTTTACCAAGACTATGTAGGAGATATGCCAAATGTCGACAGCGATAAATTCATAGAGAAAATGGAAGCACTAGTTATTTCGCGTAATGTAGATTTTATAATGCCTGCACATGATAGCGTCGTTTCAAAACTCAGCCAAAATCGGTCAAAGTTCTCTGCAAAAGTCGTTACATCATCAAATGAGATCTGCGAAATTGCACGCTCTAAAAGTCAAACTTACGAAAAACTAAAAAGTGCTGTCAACACGCCGGAGGTGTTCACCAAGCAGGATATACTTGAGTACCCAGTCTTCTTAAAGCCTGACGTTGGTCAGGGCTCAAAGGGTGTAATGCGAGCTGAGAGTGATAGGCAAGTTAATGAAGCGCTAAGAAAAGACCCGTCGCTTCTTGTGCTTGAATACCTTCCGGGAGATGAGTATACGGTGGATTGCTTTACAGATCGGCACGGCAAATTACTCTATGCTGAAGCTAGGACTCGCCAAAGAGTGACAAATGGTATCAGTGTAAATTCTCGAGCAATCTCGGGAGTCGAGTTTAAACAGTTTGCAGATAGGATAAACGACAGATTAAAATTCAGGGGTGTATGGTTTTTCCAAGTTAAGCGTGATCGTCATATGGAACTGACGTTGCTCGAAATAGCACCTCGGGTTGCTGGAACGATGTCTTTGAGTCGTATTAGAGGTGTGAATCTGCCACTCTTAAGTATTTACGACGCAATGGATATCGACGTTGGTGTTTTAAAGAACGATTTCTGCGTTGAGGTGGACCGTGCGCTTAATTCAGTTTATAAAATCGACATAAGGTTTGATAAAGTATATATTGACTTCGACGACACTATTATTATCGGTGATAGGCTAAACTACTTAATTATTTCGCTATTGTTTAAGTTCAAGCAAGATAACAAACAGTTAGCACTTATAACAAGACACACAGAAGTGGTGGAAGATACGCTAGCTGAATATAACCTATCTATAAATTTGTTTGATGAAATAATTCATATCACAAACTGTAGACCAAAAAGCGAGCACATTAGAGCAAACTCAATATTTATAGATGATTCGTACGCGGAGCGAAAAGAAGTTCTAGAGAGCACGGGGGTTCCTGTTTTTGATGTGGGTGAGGCCATAGCAATGCTATAGTAGTAGTATGAGAATACTACATACTTATTGCTTAAACTATAATATAGGTGACTACGCTCTCGGGATGGGCGTTAAAAATCTGCTTAGGCAAGAGTTTGATGTTGATCTAATTGGCGAAACGAATATCCAGGGACGCGAGTTTACCGAGTACTATATTAATGAGGTGGTAAATAAAAAGTATGACTTGCTTGTCATAGGCGGCGGCGGCATCATCCATGGTTCACATTGGCCAAATGGATGGTTCTGGCTAATAAATAAAAACTTAATTAAATCAATAAAAGTTCCTTTTGTTGTATATGGAGTAGGAAATAATTATTTTGACTGTGAAACTATTCCGCAAAAAGCTATTGAGCACCTCGAAGAGACCAATAAATATTCCAGCTATTTTTCAGTACGTAATGATGAGAGTTATGAACGTTTAACAAAACAACTAGCCTTCTTGCCGTATGAAATACCCGATCCGGGGTTTCATGTCGGCTTAAATACAAAATTTGAGAGGCCTATAGAAGGGCCATACGTTGTGATTCAATTAGCTAACGATAAACCAAAGCAACGTTTTAACGATAGCAGTAAGCAAAAGTTCATTAATGGTTTGAGAGAAGTGATTAAGAATATTACTAAGACGCGAAAAGTAATATTCTTGCCACACGTGCTTGAGGATGTATTGATTAGTGAATTGGTCGCAGAAGGTATAGATAATGCAGAGGTGCTTAGTTTTGGAAATTTTGCATTCGATCATAGCGATAAGATGATAGCCTACTATAAGTATGCTGATTTTGTCCTAGCAATGCGAGGTCACGGTCAGATTATTCCCATAAGCTTTAATGTTCCAGTTATCGCCCTCCAGAATCATCCAAAACACGTAGGATTAATGCGGAAGCTTCAAATAGAAAAGTATAATGTTGATGTGAATGCAGAAAGATTCCAAGTCGAACTAAAAGCTGCGGTTGACGCACTACTCCAAGATAGAGTAAAAATTATAAATCACTATAAACAATTAAATGAAAAATTTGCTGAACAAAGTGCACAGGCAATGAAAGACATAAGAAGACGCGTATATGAGTAAACCTTTGGTGTCAGTACTATGTCTTAGCTATAACCACGAAAAGTATATACGACAATGCCTGGATAGTATACTGGTACAAAAAACAAGTTTTGATGTTGAGATTCTAATCCATGATGACGCATCGACAGACAAAACACGAGAGATCATAGGAGAATACGTCGACAAGCACCCAGGAAGGATAAAGCCTATCCTTCAGTCTATAAACAGGTATTCCATTGGCGAAAGAAACTTAATGATGAGATACCTTTTTCCGTTAAGTGAAGGCAAATATCTAGCTATTTGTGAGGGTGATGATTATTGGACGGACGAGAATAAACTGCAAAAACAAATAGAGTTTCTTGAAAATTATCTCGACCACACGATTTGTTTTCATCCGGTTAAAGTCGTGAATGAGTTGACTGAAAAGAAGCAAGATGATGATGTTTTTCCAACAAGAACCACCAACTTTACTACAAAAGAGCTTTTAGAAAAAAACTTCATTCAAACAAACTCAGTCGTGTTCCGTAAATTGAGCTACGAAAATTGGCCGCTTGAAGCAATGCCAGGAGATTGGTATATGAACCTATACCACGCAAAATTCGGAAAAATAGGATTTATAGATAACATAATGTCCGCATATCGAAAACACGATGCGGGGATGTGGCAAAACAATAGCGATGTATGGAAAAAATATGGCGTAAATCGCTTGATCATGTTTAACGCGCTGGAAAAATTGTATGATAAGCCAGAAGAACGAGCAGTTATCAGTGTAAACAGATATAAAGCGATTGAAAATATTCTCTACCACTCTTCTTCACAAGAAATTTCCTCAATAGACGATCTATTAAAAAATTACGGAAAAGACATCAGGCGTTACGTTGAAAAAAATCAAACTTACCGTACTGACTTAAAAATATCCTTGCGCAACTACGACGAAATGTACAACAATCTACACCATGAGCTCAAAAAGAAAAACGACAAAATTCGCGATCTAAAAATATCAAATAGGTTTCTCGAGAAATCACGAGATTATAGAATCGGTAAGCTAATTATGTATACCCCACGACAAATTCGGAGTAACATTAAGAAGTTAACATCTAGAAAGTAGCTTGCTTTCGTGCAATAATTAACTAAGAATAGCTGCAGCTGGAGACTAAATGCTGAAAAAATTTGTAAAAAAAACATTTCGATTTTTGAAACGATACAAAGCAGTGCGTGTATTTTTAAAAGTTCCATATTATGCCGGGGCAGTGATTCTCTTAAGTATAACTGGATTGTTTGATAAAAATTGGTATGGGCTTCAGAAACTAAAAATGGGTGACATTCGTGACAGGTTGCCGTTAATTTTACACTATCTTATCGTTGGGCGTTACAAGGGATATACACCACACCCACTGTTTATTCCTGAGTATTTTGACACAGGTGCACGAGCAGGCTTTGTTGACCCAACGATTAAATATTTGCTCAAAAAAACACTTTGGAGCAAACCGACTCACCCCTATTTTGACGGTAGTGAATACCAGAAGCATGCAGAAGGTAAGAACCCACTCGTACATTTCATAAAGCACGCGAATAACAAGACTGCGTTGCCGGTCGAAAAAATGCTCAAGAAAACAGTAGTTAAGCCAATAACCTATGGTGAGGTTAGAAAAAAACAGACTCAGCAGCAAGAGGTTTGGCAGCAGAAAGAAAACCTACGACACACCAACAAGCCAGCTAGCTCGTATGATTACGGCCGTGAGCGAGCATTTGTCAACCAGTGGGTAGATACAGATTTAGGCGACATGGTGCTCGAAAAACCATTAGTTTCTATTGTTATGCCGTCGTGGAACAGAGAAAAGTTAATTAAAGAAGCTATTGAGTCGCTTCAAAATCAGACTTTCAGAAACTGGGAGCTTATTGTTGGAGATGACGGCTCGACTGACAAAACAAAAGAAGTTATACGAAGCATTGCCGAGGTAGATCCAAGGATAAAACTTCTAGAGCTTAGTCACGGCGGCGTATGCAAGGCTCGAAATGCCGCTATGAAGGCTGCTAAAGGTGACTGGATAGCCTTTCTCGATTCGGACAACACCTGGACGCCAAACTTTTTGCAGGTTTCTATTGCCGCGATGCAGAAACAGAATATGCAAGCAGCCTATGCGGCAGTAAAGATGAATGAAGCGAACGGCGTTCGGTACCGAATCAATGAGCCTAACCTCGAACTACTTAGTATAAGTAATTACATCGACCTAAATGTTTTTATTGTTCATAAAAATATCATCAAAAAGGTCGGATATTTCGACGTACAGTTGCGCCGCGCAGTCGATCATGACCTCATACTAAGAGTCAGTAAGGTAGCAGAACTGCACTACTTACCTATTATAGGCGTCAACTACACAAACCATGATGAGGTAGCCCGTATCTCAAACACCGAGCTTCTTTCGTGGGGAGGGGTTGTTAAAAACAAAAATATTATTGATTGGGATAACGTCGCTAAAAAGCGCATAGCCAACAAAACGAGTATTGTCGTTGCAGTAAAAAATGATCTTGCAGCAGCTGCGCGCTGCATCACTCGATTAGTTCAGTACACCGACATGAACAAGGTTGAAATAGTGATTGTTGATAGTTCGTCTGGACCATCCATGAGCGCTCTTGCTAGCTCTTTAAGTATGATACACGCCGACATTGAATATATTTATTGTCCAGAAAGTCATGACCTGGCACTCGGTTCAAATGTTGGTTTTGCTCATACAACAGGTCAAAATGTAGTTTTTGTTGAACAAGGTTGCCAAGTTGAACCAGAATGGCTGGAACCTCTCCTGGCCTCTCTTAAGAGCGGTGTTGGCATTGCAGCGCCAATGCAATTAGCACCAAATCGTACTATCACGAGCGCAGGGATACTACTTCCGTCAATAGCAAAGCGTATGATGCCGCTTCGATTTCTACAGCATCATCCAGTGGAAGACACTCGATTACTCGATGCGTCGTATTCAGTCAGCGCAGTGTCTGACGGCTGTATTGCCGTAAGAGCGACTGACTTTGCAAAACTACAAGGCTTTAATCCGTTGTTTGATAATGGTTTTGAAACACCCGATTTGTGTATGAGGGCAAACAAGATGAAACTTGGAAAAATTGTCGTCGCCAAAAATTGCAGTATCGTCAATGTTTATAAAGACCGCGGATGGTCGAATAAAAATTACAGTACGTTTATATCCCGGTGGGGCAACACGCCAACGGCCAACTCAGATGATTTATGGAAAAAAGCTGGCTTTCGTGTCTCAAAGTATATTACAGAAGAAGCTAGAATAGGACTCCCTGGCAAAATTCGCCCATTATTAGAGCGGGTAGATAGAACAAAAATCCGTTGGGCGATTAAAACATCATCACCGGCAGACGACACGAGATTTGAGTGGGGTGATAAATATTTTGCTGAATCTATCGCAAAGTCGCTAGAAAAATTGGGCCACGAGGCAATAGTTGACAATAGAAGCTCACACGATCGTCCAACGGCATATCTCGACGATGTATTACTCAGTTTGCGTGGGCTCGTTCAATTTACGCCGCAACCAGATAAGCTAAACTTTATGTGGGTAATTAGCCACCCCGAGATGGTCACTGAGCTTGAAATAAAGTCATTCGATAAAGTTTATGCGGCCGGCACACGCTGGGCACGTGACATGACAAAGTCTGTCGGTGAACCTATCGACACACTCCTGCAGTGTGTCGATAACAGTTACTTTCAGCCACCTAAAAAGCCAAATAAAGAGTTTCAAAATAAGGTCCTTTTTGTTGGCAATTCACGGAATGTCTATCGCCAGGTTGTTAAAGACGGACTAAAGGCTGGTCTTGATGTTGCAATCTATGGTAGTCGTTGGGAGCAGTTTGTTGACGAGAAGTACATTAAAAAGCAGCTCATCCCAAACTCGGTTCTACCAGAAGCTTATGGCTCTGCTAAAGTCGTTCTAAACGACCACTGGGACGACATGCGTCACTGGGGATTTCTTTCCAACCGATTGTTTGACGCGACCGCTACAGGCGCTTGTATAGTTAGTGACAGAATAGAAGGTGCATCTGAAATATTCGGTAAATTGTTGTACCAATATGACACACCCGATGACCTAAAAAAAATTGATGGAAGCCTAGAAAGAATATTTCCTGGGACGAGAGAAAGACTACGTCTTGCTGAAGATATTCGATCTTATCACTCATTCGATGCGCGCGCTCGTACGATTGCTAAGGACGCTGAGCTACTACTTGAACGCTGAGACACCCGAGGTCTACGTAATGCTCACAAGGCAATCTATTTTTTACCCGTAAGCTCTTCGATCTGTTTATCAAGAATTGTGCTGATCTGACTTACGGATCGATTTTTGAGCACAAATTCGTAACCTTTTTCTACGGTAACTCGGTGCTCAGCAAGAATGTCGGGGTTTTGAACTAGGCCAAGAAGCGCATCTGTCCATGCGTCAACTGTATTATCAACTAGTAAAGCATAAGGGATCAAATCGCTATCTAAATATGGCGAAAGCGAGGAAAGCATCGGCATGGCACGTATTGCCAAATAATCAACACATTTTATGTCAGATTTGGCCTGGTTAAAGGGTGTATCTTCTAGAGGTGATATCCCAATATCAAAGCAATCCTGGTAGTCAGAAAACCACTTTGTAAAACGCGGATATACAGTTAGCTCCTGAGGCGGTTGAAGACGTTTGACGTAAGGTCGTGCAGAAATACTACCAGATACACCAATAACAGTTACTTCAAAACTTCCTGGTGCGATTGCATGTAGGCGGTCAAAAGCTGGTGCAATCATATTATAATCACCAAGATGTGTCCGAGTTCCCATATAAAGAATTTTGAGCGGTTCAGAGCTAGATTTAGCGGGTAATCGTAGATTGGGTGGTGTTAAGTTTGGCCATTTTTTGGCATCAATGGCATTCCTAACCACAATCGTTTTTGTTGATATATCTGAATAGTATTCAGCAATTTTATTAGTAGAACACCAAAGCTGGTCGCAATTGTTAACAAGAAAGTCAAGTGCTTCAAGACACTTGTGCTGAATAATGAATTGTTCGTGGCTTTTATCAAGCATACCTAGTGCGTCATCGAGGTCGATTACCAACTTAGCATCATTTTTTTTTACATTCTCATAAAACAGCTTGGCTTTGGCAAGTGTGCTAAAAGCTGTGCGCTGTACAATAAAAATATCAATAGATTTTTGTTCATCGGTATCGGCTGAAATATCTTCACCAAAAACGTGCAGCTGCACTTTTTTATCAAGCGGCTGTGTAGTTAAAGGCGCAACTAGACGAATGAAGGCCGAGCTTTGTGGACGTATATTGCCGTCACGCAAAACGAGACCAACCAAAATCTTCTTATCTTGTTCCTCTGTCCGAGTACTGACATTGTACTCTGAATGCATAATCTCATCTACTGGTCGCTTGGTAGCTGAAGTCTTGTGTTGCGAAAATAAACGAGCTTTTCTGTACGATCTTTTCAAAAAGCGGTAGCCTTTGCCGACAGTGCTTTTGCGCAGACTATCCCCTAGCATCGCTAGGTGCTTTGAGATTCGGTATGCCTTAGAAAGTTTTATATGAACATTCTCTTCTCGATAGCGAACTGCGTTCGAGTCGACACTTTTGATAGTTTCTTCAAGGCCTTCAATGATTGTTCGATAATAGTATGAATCTTTTTTTTGCACGTCCTATCCAGTATAGCAGAGCACGGTGAGAAGATTACCGAGTTGGTATCTTTTGCAAGAATAACCTCGATACATCAGACACGTTTTCCATAGTATACCCGAGCGACTTTAATTCCTGCCTGCTTTTAATGCTGCGCCTAGTGCCGTTGTCAACGAGGTAGACCGCAGCTTGACCTTCGGCACGTATAAGTTTTGTCAAATTGCCATTTTGCTTGAGGATAGCCGTAACACGCGAAGGCGCATCGAGAAGCTTATTGGTATTTATGAAGCCGTACGATTCATTAATAAGTCGTGGTGAGACCTTGAATACCGAACCTTGCGGACCGACAATGCTAGCAGATTCATCTTCTGATTTTAGCAAAATATCAAGGCTACTCGGACTGAGTTTATAGTAAACGGCATCTTTCACGGATATGCTAATAACGGAGTCAAACGAAAAACCATAATCGTTCATAACGGCACGACTAGGAATAGCGATTCGATTATTGGCATCAATAATCATATAAACAGTGGGTGATGAGCCGACTCTTACTAAATCACCGGGCGCATAAACCCTCGCTCCACTAGGTATTTTCGAGAGGAAGTAATCACTTAGGCCAGTGCCGGGTAGGGCTGAGTAATTTGGACTACCTGACCTGTAGGCAGATGGTCCGTTGAAGTATCGTTTTGTTGCTGAGGTGATAAGGTAAGTTTTGTTAAGGTCGCCAGATGCAATTGTACGCATAGGTGAGTGCTCGCTGAAATATTTTGTGAGTCTACTCGGAAGCATGGCTTCATCACCAACCTGGTAGCCGTACTCATTTAAAGTTTCTCTGCTAGTGAACGCATGCTGGTAACCCCTATCCACACCGTAAATTGCCGTTCCCTCAAATCGCGCAATCATCGGTAAAACACCTTTGTATTGTCTATTTGAGATGTGACTATCGCTCTTTGATGTGATCTGAGAAATTGTTTTACCATAGCCATAGGCCTTAAGCTTGTTTGGGTTATCAACGTGGTAGTATGAGCTTCCAACTCCGTCTATGTAGACAGCTTTGCCGCCATTTATTCTATAAAACGGCGTGTCGGCAGGCGCAGCTTCTCTTCCGAACCAATCATTGTAAACTCGCCAGAAATTACGGTTTCCATAGGCGCTACACCTGTCACCAGTTCCGTACATATTACTTAAAGCAGCAGCGTTTGGC
>Ga0115547_1000064_pt1 | contig 73019 bp, 76 predicted proteins | sample COGITO_mtgs_1004_3_FD_87185 | JGI IMG/M metagenome (GOLD analysis project Ga0115547, IMG submission 87185) | Pelagic marine microbial communities from North Sea - COGITO_mtgs_100420 | ecosystem: Environmental > Aquatic > Marine > Epipelagic | place: Germany:Helgoland, sampling site Kabeltonne...
ATATCATCCACCCTAAGTACCCTCATGTATTTTTGCAGCTTCGGTTAACAATACATCTAATGCTCGAGGATTGGGGAGATGATCAATATCAATAAGCGTCTCAAAACTGCTTATTTGACGATGAAGGGCATCGTCGGCAACATCTCGATAGTCTGCGAGTTTCTTTATGAAGCTTTTGTCAGTTCTACCCCAAGAATAGTTACTTGCCACTTGGCTGAATACATTAAAACCAAAGATGGGCGGCACATGATCAGTGATCGCACGGAGCAAGCCAGCTGAGGCGTATGCGTTACCGTTTTGATAGTTGTAGTTTAGCTCATTGGCAAGTACGATTAACTTTTTTGTATCAAAGCGGTTACTCTCGATATTCGAAAGCCTATCGATGATAGCTTTACTGATGTACGAACTAGAATTTTTACCAGTGAGCTCCATACCAACAGAGAGGTTTCTTGTATTTTTGTTGCTAATGTATTTCCTGCCTTTTTCAGTCAGATATGAGAATGGAGCAAATCCTGCATTCGTTTTACCTCTTGCGCTAATGTATCCGTCCTGCTCTAGCTCGATATAAGCCCGACGCGTAATATTCTCATCCATGAAGATTACTTCTGGTAAATTGATACTAAAGAAACTAGCGTCGCCTTGAGTGTTCGTTGTGCGCTCAAGCGAAGCGTATAGCAAAATGAGATCCTTAACCGCTTCATCGGTCATCTTCCCGCTCATCAGGCGCATTTTTATGAATTCCCTGGGTGAGTTAAAGCCACCGATCTGGAATTTCATTCCATCCTTATTCAATGTCAGATCACTTTCACCCGACACAATGGTCAGCACGGGGAAGTACGGACTGGTACTCTTCATCCTGCTAATGGTAATGTCAAATTGTAACGACGGTAGTACTAGTCTCATAACTGTTTTAATTAACATATCAATATCGCCGATTTCGTAATTGTAATTAGCATTCCACACAGCCATCTCGGTGCCTGAGATTGCAATGCCGATGCAACCCACATAGCTTTCAGAGTCTTGCTCTTCATAAAGTTTATAGAAATGATAAGCATGAGTGTCTGACGAGTCTGAACCTTTTTCAGCTTCGCCTGCATATAATATGCTGTTATCGGATAATTTGATGTGTGTGTTTATGGTAGCCATTACTGACTATTATATTCCGCTCGCGGTAATCTTGAAAGCATAAGTAAAATGTGGTTTTATCGATAGAATTTCGAATGACATTGCAGAAAAGCACACGTGGTCAATACGTGGGTAAAAGGTGGTCGATTCTGCACCAAGTCATCTCCGATTTGAGCAACATTAACGGAGATAATAGGGTGAATCATTAAAATAAGGCGAATCAAACAAGTCGAGTGTAAATTAACGGTAAAACTTTACAACTTTTACTACGGCTTGTAAATAGACGTATCTTCGTACTTTTGAGAGATATTTCGACTCTTGTAAAAATACTCTTTGCCTTTTATCGTCACAATGTACGAATACTTTTCAACACCATAATCATTTTCTGATTCAGTCACAGGTAGTTTAGTCTCAATGTACCCTGCTTTACGTAAGCCGCCGTCCGTGTCGCTCATATTCCATTCCACAACAGGTGCAAAAGTATCGTCGTCGTTAGTGTTTACGAGACTGATAGCGACGATGACATCCACTTTTACTGCATTAGTGTTGTGCACACTGAAGAAATATCGATACTTATCACCAACCTTTTTTACTATGACGCTATCAACCTTGTATGCGTCTGCTATATTTTGTTGGTCATTATTTTTTATTGAAGCCTGCGATTGCGAGTCACTTTCGGCTGTAGATTGTGGATTATGAACATCCTCACCAAGAGCAGGAGTCAGTAGAATGATTAAAGCCCATGCGGTGCTCACGGTAACTTTTATCCATGTGTTCCATCCGCTGTATCGCCACATTAGGAATATACCTACGGGAAAGAAGATAACTAATAATACGATTATCCATACGTCTTTTTGATACCATTTGTCTTGCATAACACTCCTTTGATTTGAGTGACTGAAAACAAAAATGACAGCCACGATTTGACTGTCTAGGTCTACAATAAGCGCGGTTACGCCTAAAGCTCGTGGCTGCCAATTACAGGGCATAACCACGGGTCGAGCATTAGCTCGCTGCGAAAATTGTAAACCTAGACCCTTCCATGATAGCATCTACCGAAGTTGAAAGGTATAATCAATGGCAATGGAGACCAACCATACCAGTGCAGAAAACATACTAACGCAGTTCATCGAAAACTCGATAGGTGGCAACTCGTCATCTGTTGTCAATCCTAGTAAGCTGAGATACGCAGTGTATGCCCGTAAATCGACGCTTGGTGACGAAAGACAGGAAAAGTCGATAGATGACCAAATTACAGACTGTAAGCGCCAGTGTGTTGACCCTCAACAGCTCAACGTCGTGCAATGGATCAGTGAAAAGGGTAGCGCAAAGAGTCCAGACGTGCGGCACAAGTTTAAAAAGATGCTCCAGGATGTCAAAGACGGTAAAATTGACGGCATCATAACGTGGCATCCCGACCGGCTCGCGCGTAACATGAAAGAAGCTGGAGAGATCATTGATCTATTAGACAAGCATGTGATAGCTGACTTACGATTCGCAACTTCTGTATTCGATAATACGCCAACCGGCAAAATGCTCCTCGGCATATCGTTTGTATTATCAAAGCAATATTCCGAACATCTAAGCGAGAGTGTAACACGAGGTAACAATCGACGAACTGAAGACGGCGAGTATATCGGTAAATTCAAGCACGGCTACTTGGTGACTAATGATGGACACCTACAGCCCGATGGAGAAAACTTTGCACTAATCCGTCAAGCTTTCGAGATGCGAAAAAGCGGTCAACGCTTAGAAGACATTGCGGCTCATTTAAATCTCAATGGGTATACAAAAAACACTAGAGGCAAGGGACACGAGGAATACAAATGGACAAAACAGAGAGTTTCAGCACAACTACTACGCGATCCAGTTTTCTGCGGCTACTTATGGTATGGAAATGCATATTCCAAACTGGCAGATTTCTATGATTTTGAGCCAGCTGTTTCAACTGAAGATTTTCTAGTTATCAACAGTGCTTCGAGCTTGAAAGACGGTAAAGGTAAGTTCGTGATAGCGACTAAAGCTAAAAGCAAACGAGAAACTCAAGCAGACTTAATGCGCGGTCTTGTTGTGTGTGGTGCATGCCTAAAGCCCTACAGCTCAGGCATAACTCTTAAACGCAAAAATGGTGAAGTAGTTAAGCGTTATTACTATTACAAATGTGAAACAAGTGATTGTGAGTATAAAGGTAAAAGCTATCGAGCATCGTTACTTACTGGTTTTATAAGCGAATTTTTAGATTCTCATCAATTCACCAAAGAGAGCAACTATAAAAAATACATGGAAGATTACAAATCTCAAGTAGCTACGAAACAGTCTGATCTCTCTAGTGCCATTGGAACGTTAACTCGGCGAATTGCAATCGAGGAAGACAACTTGAAGAAAACAAAGGACACAATACTTCAGAGCGATCCCGAAATGAAAAAATACTTTCAACAGGATTTGATCGACCGCACTAAAAACATCAAAGACTTCAATGATAGTAAAAACAAGCTAATGAACGACCGCACAAGCTTAAAGGTGGCACATAAGTCGTACCCAGAGTATCTCGAACTCTTCGAAAAGGTAGCTATTTTACAGAGGTCACCTATAAGCATACAAGCACTCGATAGAATTGGTAGAATTTTCTTCTCGAACCTAATAGTTCACGCGATAGAACAAGACAAAAAACAGGGGTATGAAATCGAGTACAAACTAAAAGAACCCTTTGCGGGGTTCCTCAAGTCGAATGATTTCGTTTGTGGTCGGGGTGAAAGGACTCGAACCTTCGACCTCACGGTCCCAAACCGCGCGCGCTACCAACTGCGCCACACCCCGATGGTGTTACTTGAGTGATTATAACGCACCACCTTACAGATTTCCAGTATTTAACGTGCAAGCATGGCTTTTTTTGGAAAAAATCGCTACGATTATTAAATGACACGAAATTTCTTTACACGGCTAATACAAAAAAGTAAGCCTCCGTTATATGAACGTTGTTTTGGTCTTATACTGGCATTAATTGCACTATGCAGTGCGTCAATCAGCCTATCTATCGGTCTTATGCAGAGTGTGTGGTTTGATGAGGCTTATTCAATTTTTCTTGCTAAACAAACAATCGGCGAGTTGCTACGCTTAACATCGCTCGACACGCATCCGCCGCTATACTATCTTTTGCTGCATGTATGGGGTAACGTTTTTGGCTGGTCAGAGATTGCGCTTCGAAGTCTGAGCGTGCTTGCGATGGGTGGCGCAACGTTTGTAGCAGGATTATTTGTGAAACGTTGGTTTGGCGCACGGACGGCGATCATCGCTGTACTATTTGTCGCAACTGCGCCGTTTCTACTCCGGTATGGCTTTGAAATTCGAATGTATAGCATTGCATCTCTAATCGGTATTGCGGCGACGTATGTACTGACTATCGCATTGACGTCGACTGGCAAAAAACAGCGATGGTTATTTGCCGTGTATGCTGTACTTGTAGCACTAAGCATGTATACCCTTTATTACATGGCTTTTTTGTGGATAGCGCACGTTGTGTGGCTCTTTTTGTACGGTAAAACTAAAACGTCGAAAACTTCGCTGTATCGTCAGCAATGGATTCTCGCGTTAACATTCAGCGTTGTATTGTTTTTGCCATGGCTACCAACCTTTATCTCGCAGCTGACAAATGGTGCTTTGGCGCCAATATCGCAGGCAATGACGCTGGAGAATATGGTGGGAATTATCAGTTTCAATTTTGCTTATCAGCCAGTCTGGCAACTTGGCCCGTGGATATCATTGTTGATTGCTGCTGTGCTTGTTATTCTTCCATTAATTATCAAGCGGGCATATGCTGGCTTAAATAAGCAGCAGCGCCCCTACTACACGTTGCTGTTACTTTATTTTAGCGTACCGATACTTCTTGTGATAGTTATATCGTTGCTACGACCATTGTATGTCGAGCGCTATCTGTCGCAAATAACCATTGGTGGCATGTTACTTGTAGGTGTGTCGGTGGCGATTACAACGCTACGAAAAGATAAAGCATGGCAGCTCACTGGCTTATTCCTCCTCGCCGTGCAGCTTTATGGAGTTGCGCATTTGGGTGAGGTAGGTAATTACAACTTTCAGCGTCTCGAGAAGCCATCAGTCGCTAAAATTGTTGAGAAAGCCGGGCCATGTGATGACAGGAGTGTTATTCTCGCAAATGACCCGTACGTTGCAATTGAGCTATCATACTATTTTACGAATTGTCAGGTTAAATTTTACAGTCAAACTGACGAGTTGCGTGGCGGTTACGCGCCACTTTCGAATAGTCAAAACCGGTTTGAAAATCCAGAGCAGCAATTGAAAGGCGTACAGACAATCAACTATATTCATTACGGACAGCCAGAGCTACGTATGCCGAGCAATTTTACTCAGGTTGGCCAGGATACAATCGGCGCTCTCACGGTTGCTCGCTTTAGCGCGGAATAATTGTGTTGATGCGCGGAATTTTTAAAATTAACCACGTGAGCAACACGCAGCCAGCGGTGATTAAGGTGTTAATAAATAAATTACTGTACGTTATAAAAAAATATTGGCAGGTGAGTACCGGAAGGGCGTGCACAATGTATGCCGTCAAAGAGCGCTCGCCAAATGGCAAGAGTAGCCAGCCAAAATAACGTTGTAGTAGCGGCTGGACAAACTGAAAAATACTGAGTAATCCCATAAACCAGATAAATGATAAGATGATTGTTCCCAAGCTTATGGGCTCGCGACTAAAAAAAATAGATTGATACTCACCGGGTTTATACGGCAGAATGACTATCATTGATAACAGTATCGTAGCCAGTGCAAGTATTGCGGAGCCATAGCGGATGCTCTGCCGGATTGGTCGCGATAATTTATAATAGCGAGTAAATGCGGCGTCCATGTAAAATCCTGCAATTGCCGGAAGGAAAAATAGTATTTGCCACTGTAGCCATTCGGTTGGGTAGATCTGACCTAAGATCCAGCCAGCTATGGACAAGAGAGCGCCAGTCCAGGCCCATCCACGACGCAACAACCAAATCATAACCGGCGAAATGACCAGGAAGATGGCATATAGATACAAAAAATGTGTCAAGGGGTAGGCGTAGCTAAAGGTAAAGATACTACTGAATAATTCGCCCCAATGATATGGCGCAATTGGTACGTAAGAAATATTTCCCTTAAACATCAGTATCCAGCTTGCGGCGACCAGCGCTACTGTTGTAATAACCAGCCAAGCGTACAGCATGATGCCACGTGAAACAAGCTTCTTGCTTACATCCCGTAGCGGCAGTTTTCGATTTTTATAGCCGCGAATATAGCCAACGAGAAGACCAGATATAATAACAAAACCTTGAGCTGCCGACGACCATAGTTCACCGCGACCGCTCACAAATTCGAACAAATTCGGCCATCTGTACAAGTGATCGACAACTATAATAAGAATAAAGAACCCGCGCAGGTAGTCGAACGCAAGAATTCGAGGCGTGTTGGTAGCTGGCTTCACGGGAGAATCAGACATCTATAATCTATTGTAGCAGGCGTATGATGAGGGGCGCTTAGCGAGGCCGCTCAAGGGCGACAGTTCTGGCTTGCTCGGCGAATCGGTCGTCGATAACTGTGGGCACGAAGTCACCGTATTTTCTGACGACTGCTTGCTCGATAAGCCAGTCAGCGATCTGTGGATTTTTTGGCAACAGCGAACCATGAAGATAGCTGCCAAGCACGTTGTGAATGCGCGCACCCTCTGTCGAATCCTGTCCATTATTGCCACCACCAAGCTGGACGGTACCGAATGCCTGCGTATCACCTTTAAGAAAGGTTTGTCCACTATGGTTTTCATATCCCAGAATCTTGCCGAAGCTATCTGAGATGGTAGTAATATTGCCAATGATTCTTTCTGTGCCACCATGGGTTTCCATATCGAATAGCCCAATTCCTTGAATCGTCACCCCATCATGTGTTTTAAAAAAGTTACCGAATAGTTGGTAGAGCCCGCATATCATAAGCATCGGAAGGCCGTCGCGAGCGAGCGCGTGGATGACATGTCCAGCCTGCAAAAGGTCTTTCTGGATAATGCCTTGGCCGGAATCTTGCCCACCTCCTCCAACGATGATATCAACGTTGCTCGGGAATCTATCGCCAGGATTATATTCGAGTAGCTCGACTTTGTAGCCATGCCATTGCAGGCGGCGTTTTAGTACGAGTGCGTTGCCCCAGTCTCCGTAAATATTCATTGCGCGAGGGTAAAGCTGAAGGATGGTTATTATTTTATCGCTCATAAAATTGTCTCCACTGTCGTTATCTTTGCAAGTTCACGGCGAACCGCCAACATGGCAGTATAAGTACAAAAAATACGTTTCGGATGCTCTGTATGCTGCGAAAGAAAATGACGCATGCTTTGGACGAGGTCTGGCTCCACTGTTGCGACATCGATTTCATCGTATTGCAAGCGTAGCGCCATGTCATACGCACGCACGCCACTTACAGTTGCAACACCCTCTTGCCGCAAACTTTCAAACTCGACGTCCCACAGCCACGACATATCACGGCCGTCGGCATAGTTGTCGTTAATTGCAATCATAGTTTTATAACCGACAGGAGAAAATGATGACAGGCCAAGCCGAAAGCCACCAGGATTTTTCACCAATACAAGCTCGACTGGCTGTCCGCCAACCGTTACAATTTCGCCGCGACCAAAAGCTGGTGTGACATCAGCCAGTGCCGAGAAGAGTTTACCTTCGTCGATTTTATCGCCAAGAATTAGTCGAGATAGTGCAACGGCGGACACAGCATTGAGTGTATTATAAATACCGGTAATTTTTAAGTCGACCGACGTTTCTTTATCGTCAAAACTAATGAGCGCTTTTTGGCCGTCAAGTCGTTTAAGACTTACGTCATCGTTATAAAAGCGATCTGGCCTATCTTGATTGCCCGAATCCGATGGTGATCGTAGTTCGTCATCGGATGGAAATAGTTTTTGGAGTGTTGCGTCTGCGCCAAATGATCGAACAGTTTTTGCTGCTGCTAATGGTTTGATGAAATCTCGACTTCCTAGTCGCGGATCATCACGGTTAATCACGACGCCCTCAGTTGTCGCGTCGGCAACTTTTGCCAGCATCTTGGTCGTCGTATCTATTTCTCCAAACCGATCCAATTGATCACGCATGACGTTCAAAAGTAGGCAATAGCGCGGTGGAACTGCTTTTACGAAATGCACAGCATGCGCCTCATCGAGCTCTAGAACTGCAATATCTGCCTGAAGATTGCCGCGACGATCCGTTTCTCCAAGCAGTGCCGCGGCCACACCGCGGGTAAAATTACTGCCGGTTCTATTAGTGAAGACAGTTAATCCTTGGCTTCTGAGCAAATCAACCACCATTTTTGTCGTTGTCGTTTTTCCGTTGGTGCCGCTAATTACAACGACGCCATAGGGAAGATTGGCTAATGTTCGCTTAATGAAGTCTGGGTCGATCTTCTCGACAAAAAGTCCGGGAAGCGCTGAGCCGCCACCGCGCATTAAAGCGATTCTTCGCACAGCTTTTCCGAGGAGTGTAACGTAAGGCATAGGCATACTGTTCATTATAGCGTAACCTCGGCGCGTACGTTACAATAAGATCATGGTTATCCTTAATTTGTTGACATGGTGGTATGGCGTAGGCTGGCGACGTCAGGTTATCTTGCTTAAAGAACGTCTAGCAAAGACGAGTGATTATTTTTCGATTGATTTGCTCCTGCGAACATTGTTTGCGCCGTTTCGGCAACTTTCAGCCGGCAAAGTTGACGGTCCAATTGGTGTGAAAATTCGAGCTTTTTTTGATCGATTGATATCACGTATTATTGGAGGAATTGTGCGCTTAACGATGATTGGTATTGGCGGCGTCACAATTGGATTCCAGGCCTTGCTCGGTGTGATTCGACTTGTAGGGTGGGCGGTAGTTCCGGTAGTGCCAATTATTGGACTCATTCTCTCTATAGCAGGATGGATGCCGTGGATCAACTAAGTTTCGATTACAATAGTCAGCGTGCTAAGCAGGCACGTTTGGGTCTGCGACTTGGCGGAACAATGTACCGTTTGCTAGTCATATTGCAGGCTATTTTGGTTTTAGCGGGCATAGCGCTGCTATTCTTTGGATTTGCGGTTGGGTGGATACTTACAGCACTTGCTGCACTGCCTTTTATGGTCACGCAGTGGCACGCACACCACCTGTGTTCGGTGCCACCAATTGACACTCAGTCTATCCATGATCGATTAAATTCCGACCTACTCGGAATGATGCCTCATTCACCATCTCCTCGAGACATCGCAAACGCGGTTGGACAAGTACAGCGTGGGCAATTTTTTGCTGCACGATTTGGAATTTCGGCTAACTTTTTGCAAGATATCTCATCAGAAGATCCACGGAGTGCGGAAGCAATTTGGCAGTCCGCTAATGAGGTTCGTCGTGAGCTTAACCAGCCGACTATTACCGCTGGAATGCTGATTGTGGCGATTGTCAGAGCATTTCCTGATCATGATGCGCTACTAGCTCACATGCACATTGAAAGTGGTGATATAATCAAAGGTATTAAGTGGCAGCAGCATATTTATGAGCTTATAGAAAAACAGAAAAAGCCAAAACGGACCGGTGGTATTGGGCGAGATTGGTCGTTTGGCTATATTCCGCTTTTGAAGCGTTTTGGGCAGAATATTAGCGAACAGATTTCACGTGGCGGTAGTTTTTCGACAACATTAGAAGCACACGACAAAGCTCTTGAGCAACTTCTTGAGACTTTCGGGACGCAGGGTCGCCAGAATGCTGTATTGGTAGGTCCGGCTGGCGTTGGCAGGACGACGATTGTGCATGCATTTGCCGAGAAGCTTCTCGACGGGGGCAGCCGTATATCGAGCGATCTAAAATTCAGACAGGTTTTTATTCTTGATGCAGCCAGCTTATTGTCAGCAGCGCCTGGTCGTGGTGAATTGGAACATCTGATCATGCAAGTGCTCGGTGAAGCGTACAGCGCCAAGAATATTATTATTTGCCTCGACAATGCGCAGCTATTTTTCGAAGAAGGTGTTGGGTCGGTCGATCTAACGAATGTATTGCTGCCAATCCTTGAAGCTGGCAACTTGCGAGTAATCTTAGCGATGGATGAGCAGCGGTTTTTACAAATTGGCCAGCGTAACAGTGGACTTATTAATGCGTTGAACCGTATTAACGTAACACCGGCCAGTGAGCACGAGACATTAGCAGTAATGCAAGATCATCTCATCTTTACTGAATTCCAACGAAAAGTTACCTACACCTACCAATCAATGCGCGAAGCTTATTCTTTGAGTCAGCGTTACGTTCATGACTTAGCTATGCCTGGCCGCGCGCTAAAGCTTCTAGACTCAGCGGCCAGCTACGCCGAAAATGGGCTGGTAACGATGAACTCTGTGCAGCAGGCGATTGAGCAGACTATGGACATTAAAGTTGGCGTCGCAAGTGGTGAAGCTGAGCGAGAGAAGCTACTGAACCTGGAGGATTTGATTCATAAGCGAATGATTAACCAAAGCCGCGCGGTTAGTGTGGTGAGTGATGCACTGAGGCGAGCGCGAGCTGGGGTGCGGAACCAAGATCGACCAATCGGTACGTTCTTGTTTTTTGGTCCGACTGGTGTCGGTAAGACCGAACTCGCAAAAGCGTTAGCCGATGTATATTTTGGGGGAGAAGATAAGATTATCCGGCTCGATTTGAACGAGTATGTCAGAACAGAAGATGTTTCGCGTTTGATTGCCGACGGCGCAGATGATCCGATGAGTTTGACGGCTCAAGTGATGAAACAGCCATTTAGCGTTGTACTGCTCGATGAAATCGAGAAAGCGCATCCACAAGTTCTTACAACTCTCTTGCAATTGCTTGATGAAGGAATCTTGCGCGACATCAAAAACCGTGAAGTTAGTTTCCGCGATGCGATTATTATTGCGACCTCCAATGCTGGCGCTGATCGAATTCGCGAATATATTGAGCGCGGGTATCAGCTTGAACAATTTGAAAAGCAATTTGTCGATGAGTTAATTAATAGCAATCAATTCCGACCAGAGTTCTTGAACCGTTTTGATGAAATTGTGACATTTCGTCCACTGAGCAAAGAAGAGCTGCTCCAGGTTGTAGATCTGATCTTAAGTGGCATTAATAAAACGCTATCGGCGCAAAAAATTAGCGTGGCCGTCGAGCAAGATGCCAAATTATTTTTGGTCGATCGTGGCTATGATCCACGTCTCGGCGCTCGTCCGATGCGCCGAATTGTTCAAAAAGCGGTTGAAAATACTGTTGCCAAGCAGATGCTAGCCGGCACCGTGTCGCCCGGCAGTACGATTACGATTACGTTAGATCAGGTTCAGCAAATTCTTGGAAGTGAGCAGCAAGCAGCCGCAATTTCAGCGCCAGTCGATAATCAACCAAGGTTATAGCTTCGAGTATTTGCGACGTCGCTTTTCAATGATTTCAAATACTAATGCGCCACCTGGAATATTTCCAGCAATCTCAGCGATGATGAACTTTGATATGCCCCAATTCATACTACGGTGGGCAAAAAAGACAATTAATACATAGATAATAAAAAAGACGCCATGAAGTGATCCTGCGATAGGCAAGACAAATTCGTAAGCTGGTAGTTTTAATTTACTAAAAATAATTCCGCTAATAAGAAGCGTCCAGCCAAGTGTTTCGAGGAAAGCGGCAGCCCGAAACAAAAACCATGCTTCTTTATCTGTAAAGATATCAAGCAGCAAGTCGTACCAGCTACGAACTGTAGAAAATATTAAGTTCACTATTTCTAGAATACAACACAAAGCCTATAGATTCATGCTAGGCGCGCATGTACTACTCTGATAACTACTTTCTTATTCAGGCCAAACAGTGATTGTAATCATATGAATAACTGGCGAGCGATGGTAAAAATTTTTTCCTGTTCGACAGCCAGAGTAACGCATCGAAATAAATTGTCATTTCGCTTGTTATGATCACGGTATGGCCGCAACTCGCCAGCTTTTTTCCGGTCGGATCGTTTATTGCATTGGTACTTTTATTCTTCCTACTTCTATCATTAGCTTGGCTTATTTTTATTAGTGTACGCCTAGCTATTGTGCTTCATAGAAATGCAAAAGAAAATGACATTGTTTCCGAATGACTTTTGGATGAGTCATGGAACGGCGTTGACTTTTCGAAGTTGTCGGTAGGGCGAAGTGATAGTTTGGCGGGATTTATCAAAAGACCGCACTGAAGCAACTTTGCCGCTGCTTATTATATGTTCTGTTGCTTCTGCGTTGTGTCTGATATTTATTCATCATAACCGCCATAAGTTATTCGCAAAGTCGCTTAAACTAGGTTATCGCGAGTTCGCTGATGCTAATGGATTCTTGTATCAAGAAAAGCTTCTATTATCTGATGCCAATTGGCTCCGTGACGCTTCAGCCACTATAGATTCACAGTACGGCAAGCCAACCATTGCATTTCAGACTGTTGGTACATTTCGAGAATATCCATTTTCGATAACAGCTTTATTGTTCTCTCCGTTAAATGCACGTAAGTTTGTCGGTCTTATCGCCACCAAAAAGCCAGATACCGATATGCGCAATTTTCCAATAATGAACTACGAAGACGTAGCGATCGCGATTGAAAGTCGACCTAACTACGTGCACATCACGTGCCAAGACGGCTTGCCTTTAGATCGATCTGGGGTATATCGGTTATTCAGTCTAATCAATGACGTTATTTTGTACGACTAGGATATACTAACTGCATGGATCCAAAACATATAAAGAAACTACGTAAAAATGAAGTTGCAAAAAAAGAGCTAATTCGAGCACATTCGATGCTGGCGCTACTGAGCCTGAGCTTCGCTTTTTTTATGGCAATTAGCTTGTATGAGCTACCCAAATTAAATATTGCATTGACTGTCACTGCGCTCGCTCTGCTCGCACTTGTTGCCGTCATTTCAGCCGGAATTGTTTGGCGATTGAAACGTTAAGTAGAGTTGAGAAAATACATTTAATCCAAAGTAGCCTATAGATCGCTTCTTGAGAGGGCTTTATCAACCGCTTTATTAACTACTGGATTCCACAGCGCATAGCCGCGATTATCCGGATGAAACTTATCGCTGGCAGTTAGTGCAGGGTCATCCAGGAAGGCTTGCCGCGTTTCTTGTGCGATTGGTGCAACGATAAGATTGTATTTTTGTGCAGCTGCAGAAAAAACGTGGTTTACTTGTGCGGTGCGAAGCTGCATGATGAGCTTTGAAAAAAAAGGGAAGCGACTCACCGAATCCATGGCGGGGCTACCAGTAACAATAACTTGAACAGTCGGATTATCCTCACGCAGAGCAGTAACAATTTTACTAAGTGGTGCGCGAATATTCTTGTTTGAGACAAAGTTCTTCGCATCATTCGCCCCAGCCGATAAAAGAACAATGTCTGGATGAAACGCAACAGCTTTTTTCAATTGCTTTTGCTCAACTTGCTTGACTGTTGCGCCAGAAATTCCAACGTTTAGTAGAGATACTTCGTGCTTTTCAGCAAGTTGTTTCGCGCTACTAGTAGCGATTCCTTTATCGTAATCGCCACCCTGACTAATTGACGTGCTATCGCCCATAACAAGATACTTCAACGGTTCTCCTGATCCGAAGACCTGAGTCTCTCGTGGAATTTGTGGTGCACTAACTTCTGTACCTGTATTAAATACGTAAATTAGCTCGCCGACAATACTTAACAGAAAAAGTATTGTGGCGATAATCAGCGGAATGAGTAAATCTGTCTTAAATGTGTTCATGGGATTGAATGGTGTCTGCTACAGACTTGTTAAGGGTATCACATTTATAGTGTTTGCAGAACCTTCCTAGAGCTTCGGGTGTATCAAGGTAAGAGCGTAAGTATATACCAATAATTGTTCTTCGCTCTTTGCTGTCCAAGCCGATTGGGATTCTATATTTTGTCTCAATATTAAGCATATCGACGTCATTCATGGCGTTGCCCGCGACTAGAATATTGTGCCTATATATACCAAAGTATTTGCACATATACGACATAGCTCGGGCTTTACTGGCTGTTTGACTGTTGAGACGTTCTTTCACGTCAACAAGTGAGCCAGAATAAATATCCATGTAATGGCCTCGCTGTTCTTTCGTTTGTGCAACATCACTTGGCTCCGGGCACCATATCTGAGCTTTTTGAGTTATGTACAGTGGGTAAAAGGACAAGAACTGAATCATGTCTATATTCAATCAAGTAAATTCTGCTAGTTTATCAATATTTTTAGAGCTAAATTCCGATTCGACAACAATGTTCTTCCACTTGTCGACGATTTTTGCCCCATGCTCGACGGACATCAGTTCTTTATCGTCAATAATGCTTTCAAAGCTTTTACTAAGTGCCTCTTTCATTCGTACACAGGGTCGACCAGTCGAGATTATTGTTATGACGCCGTGTCTGCGTAGGTGCTCGGAGCCGGCGAGGACGTCATAGGGTATTGCGGTGGCATGTGGTGTTGTGATGGTGCCACCTATATCGAGGACAGCCAGTTGAGGTAATTTTTAGATAGGTCACCACCTTTGGTACATGTGTTGATTTTAAGCATAAATACGTTAAAAATTAAATGTAATATGTTCTCCTCGATGAGAAGATTTAGTCTCCGGGAAGCCTGCAGCTCGGTATCCATAACGGTAATACTTACTAAAACACACAGTTGATAATATAGCACTTATAGTGTATTATTAATACAAAACAGACTAGCAGTCGGGAGACGTTCAGTGTCAAATTCAGTAATATCTAGAAATAGAGCCATTAGTACCAAACTCTTAGCTAGTAACAAAGCAGACATACCTATGGCTGTATTTATTATTTCTGGCACGCATAGTGCACGTGAGATAAAAGAATCGGTTGCGTCGGTAAATAATTTGAATCACGGAATTGTCCGTGTCTATCTTATAGATAATTCGATGACAGGTCGATATGGAATGATCGCAAAGTCACTCATGGTTCGCTATGTCCACGCACCATACAATGATACAGTTATACATAAAAAAATCACTGGATTGAAGGCAAATATTCACGCCGTTATACTGACTCCTGGCGAAGCTGTTGAAGAAAACACAATGCCACACCTCTCACTAGAAACAAACAGCGCAGCAATCGCTGTAGATGATAGCAAGAACGAAAACGCTTTTTCTAAAATTAAAGCAACCACCGCTTCGTTTTTGTCTATGTCAGGCCAGTACGCAAAAACTGCAAGTAGTGCGGTGCGTTCTACCAAGGAAAAAATGCCCACTAAATCTCAAGCTTCAGACTTTTACAAAAGTCTCAATACGAGCGTTGCCGCCAACAAGCGCCCCGTACTATACACTGGTAGTTTAATTTTGTTGATTTTAACTCCACTCGCGTTTTTCTTTTTCTCGTCTTCATCTTCGGACAATCAGGATCAGGCTTCGAGCCAAATGAGTATTGCTGCAGACGTTAGTGACAATGCTGCAACGAACAATACTAAGAAACAATCCAATACAGCCGATGAAACATCAAGCAATAGTAGCAATCCAAATATCGTTAATCCAGATGAAGGCCAGCCACAGACGGCTAGTTTTACGATTGAGGCGGGTGATAGTATGTCGAGTATCATTACTGAATATGTAAATGACATGCATGCATCATTTCCGCAACTTTCGCTCGCTCGTTTAGGTTATGCGCAAGATAAATTGATGAATATATATGGATATGAGCCGCTACCAAGAGGACAGGAGACATTTGTTGTATCTGCAAAAGACGTTCAGAGTGCATGGGACACGGCAGATAGAGCTGATAGCTGGGAAGCATTTTGGTCAGACTACGCAAAGCGGGCCGGTATTAAGTGGTAATGCAGAGGTTAGTCAGTGTGCCGTCAACCGTCCTATCGACATGAGTTACAAACACCTCGAATTTCAAGTTGGTGACTGGTCTCTAGAAAACCTATTTTCTCTGACTGCTTTTTCAATGCCTGTTTGATGCTGTCGCTTTCCTCGAAGGGTACGATCTTTTCACACCGTATACATGTTGCGTGATGATGATGTTCAGCAAAAGTATCGCTCAACTCAAATTTATATTTCCAGCCAAAGGAAAGTCGCTCAACAATACCAATCGATTCAAAAAGTGCAAGGACACGATATATACTTGCTCGGTCTGCAGATCCATCCAAAGATTTTGTAATTTCACTTATACTTTGCGGCTCTTTATTTAAAAGTGCCGTAAAAACCAATTTACGCGAATTTGTAACACTGTACCCATTCACTTTTAGTGTTGCTACTAAAGACTCGTAATACTTATTCATATTGCAATTATATATTAAATTGCGACAAATTTGCAAAAATATATTTATTCCTTGTATACTTCTGACATGACTATTTTCTTATTTACACTCGCAGCAGCATTGGCAGCATTAGCTGGTGGGTACACAGCATTACGCAGCAGAAAGCAACTTCATTTAACGATGGCGGTAACATCGGGGCTTATTCTAGGATTGGTAGCTTTCGACTTGTTGCCAGAAATTTTCGAAGGAGTCGAACGCACCGGAATTGATCCCGCTTTACCGATGATACTTTTCGTGGCTGGATTTTTAATGTTCCACATTGTCGAGAAAGTTATACTGATTCATGGTGCCGACGAAAACAAATACGAGGATCACTCGCATCCGAAACTAGGAATGGCGCGAGCGATTGCGCTAGCAGGGCATAGCTTTTTCGATGGGCTTAGTATCGGTGTTGCTTTCCAGATAAGCCCATCGGTTGGCCTTGTCGTAGCCCTTGCTGTCATCGGTCATCGGTTTGCGGATGGGTTTGATACTGCAAACTTCATGCTTCTTCATAAGAATAAGCCACAGCAGATAGCACGATTGATGGCAGTTGTAGTGTTCGCTCCTATTGCCGGTGGACTAGTTAGCCTTTTCATCAATTTTTCAGAAAGTGCTCTCACTATATATCTTGGATTCTTCGCCGGAGTGCTGATGTATATTGCTTCGAGTAATATTTTGCCTCAGGCCCATTCTAAGGTTGCAGCGTACAGAACCATCATTTTGACGATTCTGGGTGCTGCGTTCATCTTCTTGATAACGCGCTTTGGCGAATAGAAGATTGCCTCAGCTGCACGTGTTAGCTTGCCAATAAAATATGTGCAGCTCTATCGTTAGCAATAGTAATTACTTTTTTGCTTTCGTTTATGTGTCCAGCAAGAAGTGGTAGAATTTAATATTTATACAACTATGCATGTGCAGTGACACTGGTAGTTGCCGTGCCGAGTCTCAGCCGAGTGGCTGGTAATGCGATTGGTCTAAATATACGTAGAGACGAAATAATAAGTATGTAGACTGAGTCATGGTTCGAGGTATTTTTGCGGACAACTGCTTACGCGAAAGGCGATTTGGGATTCGTGGTGGCTGCTATGCAGTGTGTTATTAATGCTAGCCGCTTATACTGCCCATAAAGATCAGGCAATTGAGCAAGTTTTGGTACAGCAGTATGTCTTAGTTCAGGACAATATTGATACCTCAAGTATAATAATTAACAATGAATGTTCACTTTATATGTAGAGGCAATGTACTCCGAAGCTTAACAGCTGAGACATATCTCAGATCACTCAACTTAAACAACGTGAAAGTTGTTTCTAGTGGAACGAATGTCAGTAATGATGATCCAACTGAAAGACAGTACTTTAAGAACACTCTAGCGTTATTGTCTCGCCACAATATAAATCACTTAGCGAAAGATCATTCAGACCAATTAACTCAGAATAGAATAGACGGCCAGGATATAACAGTCTGCATGAATCAAAAGGTAGTGGATGAGGCGAATGCCATAGTTAAGCTGCCAAACACCGTTATAAACTGGAATATCGTTGATATTGGAGAAGCTCACCGCACTAAAGAAAGTAAACGTGAGTCGTACGAAGAAGAAATATTCCAAGAAATTACTGAAAATGTTGATAAGCTAGTGTCAACCATTGAGGCCTATAGCTAATAGGCCAAGCTGAGTTTGAACTAAACTACAGAGACGAAGTTAGATTAATTGTTAATCCGGTTTTGGTACCCCGAGCTGGGTTCGAACCAGCGACCTTAGGCTTAGAAGTCCTCTGCTCTATCCAACTGAGCTATCGGGGCATGTTAGTAGTATAGCAAATGCTGGGCTGCTTTTTTTGACCTTTCTTCATAGGCTTAGATTTATAAAGAGATGTTTTTTGCTCTACCAATTTTTCCGAGGTGCGTATGCTCAAAACCTTCAGTGTGCTTGAGTCCATACCCAAGCGCGCGGTCTACGAAAATATGGAACACCCATATCATACCTGTAAATAACAGCCAGTCTGGGCCGCCGAAAATATAAAATGCAACAAGAATTGTAGGGCCAACTAAGCTGTGTCCAAGGTTGTACGTGAATGCTCCAGCTTTGGCGTTTTGCAAATAACCAAATGCACTGACGTCAACGATTAAAAATAGAACAAACAACCAATACCAGCTAAAGCCAGCAAAAGATATAAAAAGAATTGCTGTAAGGATTGCGAGCAAAAGGTATTCGGTGCTGATGATGCGCTTTATCAAAAAAGATTGTTTCATGCTTATAATTATAACGCAGATTACAAAATGTAATCTCGGTATGAAAGAATAAGGCATGGTAAGATTCAATTTTGCCTGTCACGCTTTTCGTTGCAGGTGCTGTTAGATTGCTTGCTGGGTTACTAATACTATTTAGTGGATATAATTGTGGTACGTATACAGAAAATAATGCAAAAACCGCACTGTCGAAGTGCGGTACTAGCAATGGTGCGGGTGGAGAGAATCGAACTCTCGTCTCGAGCTTGGAAGGCTTGCATACTAGCCACTGTACTACACCCGCATTACACGAATTATAACAGATTGTGCGCTACAATAGAATGCATGAGGATCAACAAATTCATCGGCACAAACTCGGATGAAAAGCCATTTCATAGCAGCGGCTATGCGCAAGTGTCGCAGGGAGAGCGAATTGGTTCGGTGAGCGCAGAAACATTTAGCCAGCGTCAGGCGACGCAGAAAAACCGACAGTTGATTGGCCATTATAAAGATGCGCGGATAAGTCAAAACCGTAGCTATGACCACTCATCTAGAACATCTTCGTACCGTACGCCGAGCAGTAGAAGGGTTGAGCATACTGCAGATGCTCGACAAGAGTTATCAAATGACTCGATGCAGAATCGGCAGCCGAGCGCTTCAGCATCGAACCGAACAGTATTCAATGAACCAAAATCGCGCAAGTACGATCCATATAGGTAACGTGATACTTTTGTCGGTCGCCGTTATCTGCTACAATAACGTAGTATTTGGCGGGTATAGCTCAGTTGGTTAGAGCGCCTGGTTGTGGTTCAGGAGGTCGTGGGTTCAATTCCCATTACTCGCCCCAAAATAAAAAGAGGTCATTTCGGTGACCTCTTTTTATTTATTGGTAAATACTGGTTGAAGCGACGGTTTTTCTTTTGACTAGAGGAAGAAAAACTGACAAAAAGACCAGGCGGACAGATACGACTAGGTTTTGGCGCTCCTTCGAATCTGCTTAGCGAGGAGTGTTGCTATGTTGGGTGCTTGATCGCTCTGGCATCGTCGAACACCAGTGTAAACTCTCGCTTTGTACGCTTTATCGATGTGACTTTTGAGATCACTCTCGACGCCAAGCTGGTGTGAATCGCTGATCACAACACCAATCCCAACAATGTTCATACTGTTGAAGTTCTCTTGCGACCCAGCGCATTTCGCTAAGAGCGCAACGACCGTATTGGCGATTGATTTCCTAATCGGAACAGCGTGCGCTGCGCTCCGTGATTCTCCGGTTGCATCGATGCGAATCAGATTCACTGAATCATCACCGACGCAGACAACGAGTACGTCTCCCATGGCAATCCATTTCTAATGTCCGCTGTGCACAGAATATACACAAGTCACATATACTATATCATTCTTATAGCAAAGAATTATATCTCGCGAATAGTCTCGATATCAGCGCCAAGTTTATTGAGTCGATTGGCAAAATCTTCGTAGCCACGATTGATGGAATAGACGTCACGTAAAGTCGATCGGCCGGGCGCTGCGAGCATCGCAAGCAGAATAACAACCGATGGACGAAGGGCAGGTGGTGCAATAATATCAGCTGCTTTCCATTTTGTCGGTCCAGAGATATAGACGCGGTGCGGGTCGACCATTTCGATCTGCGCGTTCAGTTTTGAAAGTTCCGTAAAGTAAATCGCGCGATTTTCGTATGACCAATCGTGCAGAAGTGTGCGGCCTTCAGCAACGGTTGCGATAAGTCCGAGAAACGGCAGATTATCCATATTTACACCAGGAAATGGCATGCTGTGAAGCTTATCTATTGGCGCAACGAGCTGCGAGTGTTTCAAGTGAACATCGACGAGACGGGTTGAGCCATTTCGTGCAACGTATTCTTCGCTGCAGGTGTAATTTAAATTCATCCCATCGAGTATCGCTAGCTCGATTTCAATAAACTCAATTGGTGCACGCAATATCGTAATTTCTGAATCAGTCACAACACCGGCTGCAATCAAACTCATAGCTTCAATTGGATCTTCGCTAGGAAAATACTCGATATCTTTATTGATTGATTTCATACCATGGATTGTCAGTGTCGTAGTACCAATGCCTTCAATTTCTACACCAAGTTTCTCAAGATAAAAGCAGACATCTTGCACCATATAATTTGGGCTGGCGTTGCGGATTGTGACCGTTCCGTCGTACAGTGCGGCTGCCATAATGACGTTTTCGGTGACAGTGTCGCCACGCTCGGTCAAGAGAATTGTCTTATCAATTGATCTTTGGTTCGTGACAGCATGGTAGTAGTCGCTTGTAGCTTCAACTTTCAAGCCGAATGGCGCGAGACCACTCATGTGCGGCTCGACGGTTCGGGTACCAAGATTGCAGCCACCAGCGAAAGGAAGTTTAAAATCATCGTACTGATGCAGGAGCGGACCGAGGAACATAATAACGGTTCGTGTCTTTTTGGCGGCTTCAATGTCCATTTTATCGAGCTGAAGTTTTTTTGGCGGGATGATTTCGAGATCGTTCTCATTATTGAGCCAACGAACTTTGACATCAATACTCTGCAGGACTTCAATGATGCGGTGCACTTCTTCGATTTTGGCGACGCGCCGTAGTGTTGTCTTGCCTTGATTAAGAAGCGCTGCGCACAGCAATCCAACCGCAGCATTTTTGCTCGTCTTAACTTCAATTTTGCCGGAGAGTTTCCCGCCACCGTTCACGCGAAAGTTTATTTTTCCGGATTGATTGAGTGTTACGATTTCGCTTGAAAGTACCTCGCTGATTCGTGCGAGCATCTCGAGCGAAATATTCTGGCCGCCTTTTTCTATGCGATTGATTGCGCTTTGGCTCGTCTGGAGCGCGTCCGCGAGTTGGGCTTGCGTGAGGCCGCGATGTTGTCTATTTTCCTGAATTAGTGCACCGATTTTTGCTTTATAACTATCGTCCATAATGCCTAATTATATCATGCATGGTATACAAGCAAAATGTTACAATAGAATAAAAGGGGATATCTCAATGAAAGATAGCATTGTGCGCGATTTGATTGCAGCCGAGACGGCGCGTCAACTGCAAGGACTAGAGCTGATACCGAGTGAAAACTACGCCAGTAAAGGTGTGCTAGCGGCACTTGGCAGCGTTTTTACAAACAAATATTCTGAAGGATATCCCGGACGGCGATACTACGGCGGCCAGGAATTTACTGATCAGATTGAGCAACTTGCGATTGATCGCGCGAAAAAGCTCTTTAATGCTGATCATGCCAACGTCCAGCCGCATTCCGGTGCGCCAGCCAATGAAGCAGTTTATAGTGCGTGGCTCGAACCAGGCGATACAGTACTTGCGATGGATTTGTCGCACGGTGGTCATTTGACGCATGGGGCACCCGTGACGCGCAGTGCGCAACTTTACAACTTTATTCGCTATAAGATGAAAAATATTGAAACCGGCGAGATTGATTACGATGAACTACGTGAGCTGGCTCGCGAACACAAGCCAAAGCTCATCATTGCGGGCTTTAGCTCGTATCCACGAGAGCTCGATTATGCAAAGTTTGCTGAGATTGGGAATGAAGTCGGCGCATTGCTCATGGCAGACATGGCGCATATAGCTGGGCTTATTGCTGGCGGCGTGTCGCGGAATCCATTCGATGACGGCTTTCACGTTATCACGACGACGACGCACAAAACTCTACGCGGGCCGCGCGGCGGGCTGATTTTATCTAAAGGAATCGTTGGAAATCCACTTAAAAAACCCGAAAAAACAATTGAAAATATTCCGACCTTAATTGATCGCGCAGTATTTCCAGGGATGCAAGGCGGCCCGCATATGCATGTAATTGCAGCAAAAGCTGTGGCATTTGGTGAGGCGCTACAACCGGAATTTAAGGAGTATGTGCAGCGAGTTGTCGATAATGCTCGCATGCTGGCTGAAGAATTACAAAAGCGAGATTTTCAGCTCGTGACTGGTGGCACAAGCAATCACCTTATATTAGCTGACGTTTACAAAAGTTTTGGAATTGACGGCAAGGAAGCGGAGATTGCACTCGATAAAGTCGGCTTAACGCTCAATGCCAATACGGTGCCAGATGATCCACTGCCACCATTCCGACCAAGTGGTATTCGACTTGGGACGCCGGCACTGACAACTCGGGGATTGCGTACCTCTGAAATGAAATTACTTGCGGACTGGATACAGTCTGCAATCAAGCATCGTAATAATGAAAATTATCTTGCTGGTCTGCAAAAAACCATAAGTGATTTTATTGCTGCTTTCGAGCTTGATTACAACACAACTGAATGATATTTACTTCAATTTAAAATGGCGATCGAAGGATCGCCATTTTAAGTTTGTTGGGCTATTAGCAGCCAGTACCAACTTTTATATTTTTCGCAGTTGATGTGCTTGCGTCCCAGTAGTATACGACTGCGCCAGCAGTTGCGCTGCAGAACTTATATGTTACAACCTGGCCGTTACCAGCGGTTTTTGATAAAGCGGATTGTACACCAGGAGTGGTAGCGGTTATCTCGGCACCGGCTGATCCCGAGGTCACTATTACATCTGGATCATCAAGCTTTGCTTCTGCAGGGTCAGTGGTAACTCCTTTCAGAGTTGCTAAGTCGGCATAACTACCTTTGACTGCATTATAAGCTTCAGCTTTCTTTGAGGCTTGAGAAGCTAGTGCTTGAGCTGAACTTGCTTTTGCTCGGTTCTGGATTCCATTGTAGGCCACAATCGTAATAGCTGCTAGGATACCGATAATGACGATGACGATCAAAAGTTCGACGATTGTGAAACCGCGCTCTTTTTTCATTTTGTTTATGTTGTTAAGACTCATATGAGTGAGGCCCCCTAATTAATTGTTAGTTATGAACGTATAATACTACGATAAATTTATAAGCGCAAGCATATTAAATTTCAAGTGGCTCTTGCTCTATGGTAATGCGAAATTTGTTCTGCACAGCGGTCATTATCTCATGGCGAGCTTGCGATAGATCCTCGTAGCTTTGCGCTGATTCATTGATAAGTACTAAAGCATTTTTGTCATGAATTCGCATGCCGTGAAGTATTTTTCCCTTGAGCCCAGTTTGCTCGATCAGCCACCCTGTTGGTATTTTAAATTGCTTATCTGGCATTTTGTAAAACGGCACGTCGGGGTAGTCTTTTTGAATCTCTGGCAACAGCCAAGCGTCGACGATGGAATTTTTGAAGAACGATCCAGTATTTGGTGTTTTTGTCGGGTCTGGAAGTTTTTCGGAGCGAATTGCAATGACCGCATCGCGAATAACTTGTGGCGTAAAAATAGTAATGCCATTATTCTCAAAATACGTTTGGAGGGCTGCGTAAAAAGGAGGTAGGGGCGGTGTTTTATAAAGTTCTAGGGTTATAGAGGTAATAATATAGCGGCCTTTTTGGCTACTGCGAAAGATGCTATTGCGATAAGAAAATTCACAGTCTGCATTCTGGAGTGTTACGATTGTGTCGTTTTGCGTGTCGTACGCTTCAAGCGAAACAAGCGTATCGGCAGTTTCTTGTCCGTAGGCCCCGACATTTTGGACCGGCGCAGCTCCGCAAGTTCCAGGGATAGCCGACATCGCTTCAATGCCCGATAAGTTCATAGCGACAGATCTTGCAACAGCCGCATCCCAGTTTTCGCCAGCCCCGAGTTGTATTATGATGCGACCGTCATGGTCGCTCACTACATCGAAGCCCATAATTTTATTGCGAATGACTAATCCAGCAAAGCCTTCATCGCGCACAATTGTGTTGCTTCCTTCGCCAAGTACGAAAATTGGAAGATTCTGAGAAAGAGCATTTTTAACTACAGTCTTTAGTTCTTCGGGAGTGTGAACTTCGACCATAAAGCGCGCGTTGCCACCAAGGCGCATTGTAGTATAATTTTTAAGCGGAATGTCGGTATGAATATCCATGCTAAGTAGTATAGCGCACGGACATTAATTCATGCTATAATTACCTCTATAAACACGCACCCGTAGCTCAGTGGATAGAGCACTGGTCTTCGGAACCAGGCGTCGTACGTTCGAATCGTACCGGGTGTACCATAAGCGATTTAACGCACGTAGCTTTACATTTTATATAGACCAGTTAGTTAGCTGATCTGTTATTTAGTTAAAATGTTGATTGTGTCGTTTGACTCCGATCAAATAACACTGTCTCAAACAGTTCAATATCGGTACAATTGTATTATATGCAGAAGATAGAATTACAGTTTTTTGACCAATTATTAGATGAATCTACCTTAAAACAGCGTTTAAAACGTGAGTTACGTTTTAATACTAGCATTTCACATCTCGATGATAGCAAATGGGATGAGATAGAAATGATAAATATTTCTAGTCGAAGTGGAAATGAGGGTGTCCTAATGCTAGGATTATCTTCTTCTATTTATCTTCTCCCATATCAATTTAAAAAAATAGGTCCCAGTGCTTCGACGGGTCGACCGCAACCAATAATTTGTGATTTTTGTAAAACATGGCAATCAGGCACTCGTGCAAGAACTATTACATTTACTAATGTGAAATCAAGTAAATCTAATGTTACGTATCTGTGCTGCGGAGATCTACGTTGCAGCGACCATGTACGTTCCAAGAGTAGTGCTTCTAAAATATCAAGAACACAGCTTCGCGAAGATATGACTAACGAGAATCGTATTGATAGACTCAATGAGCGCTTATATACTTTGGTAAATGATTTGGAGATTACAGCTTTATCATCTACTCGATAGCTGTAAAGTAGTTCTAACACTGAACAGCAAGCTGTACCATAATTTAGTACTAAATTTTTTTACGGAGGATTCGTATGAATTCATACGCATTAGGAATTGTCACAGCAAATTTTGCTATTTTAGGCCTGGGCATCTACATGATCTATGCTGCTCGTAAAATGCAAAAAAAGCCTAATAGAGGTCTTCCGAGAACTATCGCGATGGTCGCACTATATGTCATCGGAGTTCTATTCATTCTTGCTTTATTGTCAAGCCTGGGCAGAGCCGGACAGCAATAGTAGGCCGAGTACATCAGTAGAATGAATTGATTAATTGACTTTTCGCTGGCATACTGTATTCTTAAGCGTAATGGAAGACTATACTAAAAGCTACGACACTGAAGACACTGGAGCAATCAACACGCAATCAGTAAACCAACCTCATCCAGGACCAACACTACAGCCTACTCCAATAGTAACGAAAGAGAAGAAGCCGCGCCGTTGGCTGGTTCGTTTCTTGATGGTCGTCATTGTACTATTTTTATTAGCAGCAACCGCTGCTGCAGTGTATTTCTGGCAAAACCAGAAACTAAATGATTTGAAGCTAGATAACGCCAAACTATCCTCGCAAGTCGAAGATTTGCAAAGTCAACTTGACAGGGCTATGGCCACAAGCTCATTAGGTGAGAGCATCGAACCTGCGGGCGATATTCAACAGAATGCTGACATTTCGTTTGCTAAATCTATTGCGAGTAGTGTCGCAACACGGGCTAATGCGTATGCTTCGAATAATCGCTATTTTCCAACAATAAAAGACTTGGAATCAGCACAGGATAATAGCTTAAAGGACATCGGTATTTCAGTGGTAGACTCACCAGATAAGCTCAATGAAGATAACGCGAAGAGTGCAGTCGCGTACATTCCTTGTGGCGCTAACCAAAAATACACCGGATTCTCGGTTTATTACTACGACATAGGCACCAAAGCACCAATTGAATACACCGATACTGTCGGTTCTAGTTCTTGTAATTAAAATAGTAGGGTACCACGTCTGGCAACCAGCTTGTATACTGTAGGATGAGTATGTACCGTCGTGTTAACGCTGAAATTCACCTTTTGATTACGATTACGTCGTTCGTTTTAACTGTACTTTTGATAAGGGCCTATCTTTATGTCACAGGCTTCCCGCAAATAGGCAATGGCGAGCTTCACATTGCCCACATGCTATGGGGAGGACTTGCGCTATTTTCTGCGTCAACTGTTTTACTACTGTATCGAGGACTATATATTGCACGGTTAGCCGCGGTTTTGACTGGCGTAGGCTTTGGATTTTTTATTGATGAAATAGGCAAATTTCTAACTCGATCAAATGATTATTTCTTTGCACCTGCAGCCGTTATTATTTATGTTATTTTCTTATTATTTGTTGGAGTCTACATACTATGGTTTCGACCTCGTAAAGGCGATGTGTCGCTGGATGACAACGAGGCATTCTCCGATATACGTGAATTATTAGATGGTGTCGCAGCTGGTGAGCTAACGAAGCGTGAACGGTTGCTCTTACAGCGCAGTATCCAGCGTCTTATTGATGATGATGAGGAAGAATATAGAAGTTTGGGTGTCTCAGTTAAGCAATATGTAAAGAGCCGACCTTTGACAATCAAGCAGCAACGGCTAGAGGCGATTGGGTCAATTTGGCCATCTGTTATACGGCAAATAGTATCTTCTCGGATTTTTATATTTATATTTGTAGCGTTGATCGGCGTTGATTTAATTGCGACATTTATAACAATCTATCATTTCCAGCCAATTTCACCATCTGGCAATTTGTTTGATATATTCGATCTCAACCGCGATGAGATGGTCCGAGCGGGAAGTCTTCTAGTGCGTTTGTTCTTCCAGACGATGCTGGTGCTTGGTGCTGTGGCAGTACTCTCTGGCAAAGTCACGCTAGGAAGGCGGCTTATGGTGGGCGCCTTGCTACCGATGATTGTCATAATTGACAGTATCGACTTCTACTTTTCGCAGTTCAGTACCGCTTATACAGTTGCCATTGATGCGCTTCTCTTGATTATGGTGGAGGCGCGATTTGGTAATGAAAAGACGTCTCAGGTTAAGAAAAAATAATGACAATGTGCGGTATACTATAGAGTATATGGAAAATAACTCATCATACGTACCAGGTGTCTGTAATATTAATCCTAAAGAAGTAGCGTACCGTAAAAAGGCTGCAATTGCTGGTTTTGCTATAGCTGCGGTTGTGCTGATTGGTTTGCTTTTCACAAACGTAAATCCAATTATTCGCGGCGTAATTGTCTTCTTGCCACTCTTCGTCGGCGTGATTGGCTACTTTCAGGTGAAGAATAGCTTTTGTGTCAGCTACGGCGCGAAGGGGCAACAAAATGCAACCGCAGGTAGCGAAAAAGCATCTGAAGTTACAGAAGTTGATGCAAAACAGGCGGACAAGAGAAAAGCACGAAGCATGAATTTGCAGGCTTTTGTCATATCGCTCATTATGTCAATTGTCGTTATGCTCATCCCGACGTTTTAATGTTCAGTAGGAAAAGTCAGGGAAGAGCGGTTTTATAAAATCCGATTTTGTCGGCTGAGCAAAGAAGTAGTCTGAATTATTATTTCCATCGTATTTCGCATCCTTAGGGCCAGCCGAGTTGTAGTAGGAGTTGTCGACGCCTAATTCATAATGCTGATTCTTGCCCCAGCAAGCGACATCGTTGTCTGCGACTACACAATACGACCATCCGGCTCCATTTAGGGATGTAATTCTTCTACTGCTAAGATATCCAGTCAATGACACCGGCTGCGCAAAATCACTTTCCCCGTTGTGGTCTCCGTAGCTTGGTATATAGGTTGGTGGCACGCATCCAGCAAAGTTGTTAGGTCGCCCAGGATTTGCACCTGTTCCGAGCTGACCGCAATTATTATGGCCCCAGCAATAGGGCTTTCCATTCGCAATGGCACAAGTGCTGAAAATGCCAGAGACGATGTCTGTCACGGCCTTACCGCGCAAGGCTGCCGAGCCGATATTTGAATTTGTTTGTTCGAGTCCGTCGACAGGTAGTGGTCGAGAGTGAATCGAAGGGCAGCTTTGAATAGTGAGAAGATCTCCGTTTTGGCACTTCAGGGCTAGGCCTATATTTTCGTATGGATCATTCGCTTGATTGAATTCTCCGTTACCTAACTGATATTGTCGTCCTGTTGGATGAGCCGGCGTGGCATTAGCAGACTTCCTGCCTAGTTCGCCGAACCGGTTGGACCCCCAGCAATACGCTCGCAGCTCGTTCTTAGTGATTGCACAGGTATGTGAGCCTGTATCGGAGTCAACAGGAGAGTTGTCGCCCGGCCCGACAGGCAGACTTTCTGTCGTTATAGTCAAGATTTGTTTTGGATTTCCATCGCTGTCAGCTAGTATCCCCGCCTCTTGTGTGACTTTGCGAGGGATGTTTTGCTGTGTTTTGTCGTAGAGATTATTGCCTATATCATAAGTACCAAGTTGACCATAGCCGTTATCCCCCCAGCAATAAGCTTCTTGTGTTTTATTAGTAAGCGATTCATTGGCGATGGCGCAGCCGTAGACACTTCCGCCCCCAGCTCTTGCAAGGCTGACTGCGTCATAATTTGCGGGAAGTCCTTTCGCCGTAGTGCCGGATCTGACAAGTTGTGGGTCGTCGTACCTCTGGTTACTGAAACCTGTTCCAGCTCTACCGTATTGGTTATCCCCCCAGCAATAGATTTTTCCAGGTAGTGCAGCCAGCTGTTGGTCGGTGGGGTTCGGATTACTGTTTGTATTAATGTCTTTGGCTATGGCGCACGTAGAATCATAGCCAAGGGAAATATCCGTAACGTACTTTGTATCCAGAGCACTTCGGACCCTAACAGGCTTGTCGCTACTTGTAAGATTTGTTCCAGCTCCGCCGCGACCTAGCTGTCCGGCGTTGTTTAACCCCCAACAGTAGACTTTTCCTATCGCCATCATACATACGTGAGATGCCCCACCGTCAACTTTTTGTATATATTTACCAACAAGCGAATCGCTAGGATAAGATAGATTATTATTACTTGGGCTGCCAGGCAAGGTAATGGGCGCGTTAGGGTATATGTCGTCATTTCGACCGACAGGAGCACCTACTATTCCTAGTTGACCGCTTGAGTTGCTACCTCGACATTCGACAGTGTTATTGGCTATACTGCAAGCACCGCGCGAACGGTAGGTGAATGTGTTATTGCCGTACGTTGTGCGCTTTACTTTTTTCTGTATATCTTGAGTTTGTACGTTAGTGGACCAGACTCCTCCATTTCTTACATCTATGGTTGCTCTAACCTTAATTGTTTGGAATACATCGTTTTGGTTGACGAGTGCATCAACGACAAAGGATGTTCGGATTTTACCGTTATCAAACACGTAGTCGGGTCGAGTACCAGGGGTACCAGTTGGACTGCCTTTGCAGTCAGTATTTTGCTTCAGTGTCCCCGTGCCGCTATTGCCATTTTCCCACGGAGCTTTATAGTCATTTTGCTGCAAGCATGCAGTTGCGTAGGCTAGTCCAGATTCAGCAGCCTCTTTTGTCATAGTTGTTCGGTACTGATCGTCAAGTGACGTGCGAAGTGAAGTGATCGCTTGTAAAAGACTAACCCCAACAATGAGAAATACTGTCATAAGTACAACTAGAATAGGCAAGGCAAATCCTCTCGAGCTAAATGTAGAGTCTTTTTTAAGCATGTTCTTTATTATAAACATAAATGTCATAAGACGTTAGTTTCCTAACACCATTCTTAGCGTAGTTGACTGAGTCAAGTCGCCGACTGAAGCATTCTTTTTGGTGGTGGTGATAGTTACTTCGGCGGCTCTCGCTGACGTCACGACATTATTTTGTGCATTAGCGCCGAACGCTCCGCTGTTGCTATATGTACTCAGCGCTGACGTTGAGGTGGGCGTAGTGAAATAATTGACAGTAAATCCAGTGACGTCACGTGCGATTACGTCGTCGCTGGCGTTTAATCCGCAGTATCCGTCTCCTCTGTCGGGATTCTGTGGAGCCGAAGACGGGCATGTTTTTTTCTGGTATTGCTGGTTTTGGGGGCATGGTGGGGTATTTATAATTGTCCTACGGTACAAGACTTCTGAACGCACAAAATATATAATTGTATGCTTCAGGGGATTGTCGACTATTAGAGGGGGATTGGAGCAGTTTGTGGCTTGCGCACTGACCGCCTCACGTCTTTCATCAAGGGGATTTTTCGTAGTCGAGTACTTACTTAATAACAAAGTACGGTAGGGTGTTCCGGGTAGGCCATTAATATTCATCGCTGTAATAGTGCAGCCGGGTGCATAATCGCATCCGCCCCAGCTATTGTATGCATTATATTGGAAAAAATCAGAATCTGAAGGTTTACTCACATTTAACTTGGGAAGAAAATCTGTAGCAAGCTTCACGTCGCTCTCAATTCGGTCGAGCGCGGTCGTGTTTGTATACTGCAGTGTTTGGCGGCTTTTAGACAGTGTGAAGTCGTTCAACATATTAAACAGAAGCGTCACCATGCCAATAATAATGATAACCAGAAAAGGCATCACGATAGCGACTTCGACGAGCGTGAAACCTCTTTGTTTAATATTGCGTTGCATAAGCAGCGTGACTTACCTTTCTGGCATCAGACCCATACGTTACGTCGACTTGTAGCCGAACTGGCATAAGCCAATCTTGCTTAGTGCAGCCGTAAGGTGCTATGGCTTTGACCGTGTATTTTGCTGGGGTAGGGAGGGTAACGCTTGATGGTACATTTTTCCCAGCTGCAGTCGTGCCATCAAGGAAAGTGCCGGACGCATTAGTGTTTGTTTTCGCATCGTTAGTGGACGAAACTTTTGGCTGTCCGGCGCTCAAACCGCCAGTTTCAGTGTCACAGTTAAACCAATTTGTTGCTGACTGTGGCACTGCGTTGACGTATTTTCGTAAAATAGAATACGCAAAATTACTAGCAGTTGCTGAGTTATTAGCACTGGCCCCAAGCTTTTGAGCTGTAATGTACAATCCAGCAAAACCTATAACTAATCCACTGGCAATTACAATAGTTATGACCAGCTCGGGTACGGTAATTCCTGATTGGCTGTCTGATCGATTACTCATCGCTGATTAGTGCTGGTTATTTTAACAATCTCACCAGCTCCAAGCTCTTTTTTGTAAAATAAATTAAAACGGACGCACGGATCGGGTGCACTACTCGTGCAAAGCGAACCACTTTCTGTAAACGGCTGGTACACGTATACATCCGAAATACCTCCAGCTGTGCTACCGGGTCTCGGCGTTACGGCCGCAGTAGTCTCATTGTTATTTGTAGCTGCTACCAGACTGGTGCTAGCAGAAATTGCTGCACCAGCGTTATTTCTTGGTGAGTAGAGAAGCTCTGCATCGAGTCCTATTTTCTTGAAATTGCTCGCACTATATATTCTAGTCACGTCGCCAGTCGCCGGATATGTTGGATATGGATATGGGGTCGGGTCGGGACTGACCGATTTATTGATGTACATTCTTTCAGTCGCGCGAGCAATTGCCTCGGTATCGACGTCTCGTTCTTGGTCCCTTGCTTGGGATTGAAGATAGCCGAATGAGCCAAGACTAATTGCAGAGAGTATGACAATAATTGATATGACTATCAATATCTCTATTAGGGTGTAACCTTCTGCTAGCAGTTTTTTCATTTTTAGTCTTTCTTGTCTGTACGTCCTTATTGTACTGAAAAGATAGGCTAGTGTACATGCTTATGACTAAAATCTTGCTTATCGATACGCACTAACGGTGGTATAATACTGAGACTTAGTATGAGCAAAAATAATTCTCCGGCCCAAAAACTTTCACATGGCTTATTGATGGCGCAGCAACGCGCTGAAGGTCGGCGCAAAGAGTATGCAAATTCCGAAAAAGTTCACGTGGTCGGAGCTGGTGGCACAGTAACCGCGGCATATGAGCAGCTGCGTAACGCCGCTGAGTACACCGAGGAGCACTTACTGTTACAACGAGCGATTCGTCGGTTTTATCGGCGGATGTTTTCATTGGGTGATCGTAAGCAAGCAACATCGAGTGGCGATGAGCTCGCTATTGAGCTCACGCTCGCAGGTTATTTGCAAAACGATAGTCTCGCTGAAGAGACAGTTGCTGAGATTAGCCGTCTCGCCGGCGTTTACTTTGACGCCTACGATGCGCTTGAATCACAGCGTCTGACCTCACGCTCAACGGTCAACCACTGGACGGTTGATGTTCTGGCGGTAGCTGTCGAAGCATTGATTAACGGCGAAGGTACGGACGGTGTTTTTACACAATTCGCTTATGATACGTTTAGCCAAACGCTGGATATGGAGCGTGTATTTGAGGGGAAAGCTCCCGATGATAGTGAAACTGCACTATATGTTGCAATTCAGCGGGCACTTCTCAAGGCCGATCCGGCGACAATTCGTGCAGCGTTACTCGGACGATACCAGCAAACGCCGGACAATCTCGTACCATACGTCCAAACAAACCAGCAAATTGACGCGTTATTTGACTCACAAACAACCGAGCGTTTATATCGGGTCGTTGATCGACAAGGCGCGCCACTGAGAATTCTTCGCCACATGATTGACGACCAGCCGGACTTTATCAAACAGCTTGAATCACGCGACACATTTCTAAGTAACTTTGAAGATCAAGTGCGCAGAGATTATGGGAATATTAACGAACGCGTCAACCGTGGCGTCGTTAAGAGTGTCGTGTTCTTGGTTATCACAAAGTTCCTGATCGGTATTGGGTTCGAAGTGCCATATGATTATTTGGTTCATGGCTCAATATTATGGACCCCACTATTGATAAACTTGCTATTCCCCCCGATCTATATGATTCTTTTGCGCTCAACAATGATGTTGCCGGGGGAGGCGAATACCCAGAAGCTATCAGCCCGAATTGATTCGATCGTCTTCGGCGATAAGAGCGCTCGTCAGTTGCAGCGAGCTGGCGGAAAGCGCAAGTTTGGTAATGCCTATAACATCGCCTATGCTCTTGTGTTCGTGGCGGTTTTTGGCGGCGTGGCGCTACTTCTGTGGCTACAATTTGGTTTCGATATTGTTCACCTACTTATATTCTTTTCATTCCTTTCGGCCGCAAGTTTTCTCGGGTTTCGGCTTAGTCGCAACATCAGAGAGTATGAAGCTGTCGACAGCGAGCAAAATGGTTTGACTCTCTCACGAGATTTCTTGTATATGCCGTTCGTGGTTGTTGGTCGCTATATCAGTGACCGCTATGCGAAGGTTAACATTGTTGCCTTGATGCTTGATTTGGCTATTGAACTGCCGCTCAAGACTGTCTTGAGATTAGTGCGGCAATGGGGCGCATTTATATCGAGTAAAAAAGACGAACTCTAGACAAATTGGCCTCTGTTTGCTATAGTCTTGAAGTGTTACGGGCCAGTAGCTCAGCTGGTTAGAGCACCTGCCTCTTAAGCAGGGTGTCGAGAGTTCAAGTCTCTCCTGGCCCTCCAGTTCCGTTATAAAATATACTTCAACAGATAGCAACATCGTTATTTTGGTACACTAAGCTAATGCTTTATTTAATTGGTGGCCCGCCTAGAATGGGCAAAAGTACAATGGCTCAAAAGTTACTTAGCGATTTAAGTATTCCATATGTTTCGACTGACGCCCTGACAGTAATGCTAAAACCCGTGGGACAACCATCATTTTACAGTCCCGAAAAGTCTGAACGATTTTTTCCGTATTTAGATCTATTTATATCGCGCATTTTAGCTGTTGGCCCTGACTATGCGATTGAGGGCGACGCATTCAGCCCAGATCATTTTAAACGTCTGGAAGCCAAATATGAGCTACGCAGCATTTTCCTTACTATGCCTGACATTACTGCCAAAAGCATAACTACCAATATAAAACATGATGATTGGTCTAATTCGGTCATGTCCCAGCATTTAGAGGACCTAGTGCATCGCATCAGGCAAGCAAGCTCTCAAATTCAGTCAGAATGTGAACGATTAAAAATCAACTGCTACGACCTATCCGGCAATTATGATCTCGAGTTTCAAAAAGCATACAGGGCTTTAGTCGGCGATCAAACATAGGCAACTTTAGATGCTATTAGGCACACGATGGCCATCCAAATTTATCATACTTAAATCGCTCTATCTGAGAAGCAATTCTGCTACAGTTAAAATATGAAATCAAAATCACCATCACAAAAACCAGCAGTAATTGCATTATTAGTTGCGGTTATATTAATCACAATAGGAGCCATTTTAGTCGCAATCGTAGATAAAGAAGCAGGCTATTCCGGCAGTGAAGCAAATCTCATAGCTGTACCATTTGTTTATGGAGGTTATTTGAGTCTTTTCTGCGCTATTATCATCTACATTGTAACAGCCATTAGGCGGGCTATTTATTACAAAAAAAACAAGGACCAATAAGTACTCTGCGCATGGTGACACTGCTGCAGCATATTTGCAAATTTGAAGTGACACTCAGAATATTTTTGCTGTAATGCTATCGAAGAGTGGTATTTACCAAGCTATTTCTTTTTGCAATCCCTACAATGGTCCTTCACGTAGGGTGTGCTACTCCTTTCGCTACTAGTGAGTGTTTCTGTTTGGTACAATGATGGCATGAAGATTTATTTTGCCTGTTCAATTCGTGGTGGTCGTGGTGATGCTAAAACATATGCAGAGCTAGCAGAATATATTAAATCTAAAGCTACGCTACTCACTGAAATATTTGTCGATAACAAGCTTACGTCTAGTGGTATGAATAAGCCAAGCTCGGTTATTTGGAAAACTGATGTTGCCTGGATAGAGGAATCAGATGCCGTAATAGCAGAAGTAACTAATCCGAGTTTAGGTGTAGGTTATGAAATTGCTAAAGCAGAAGAATGGCACAAGCCTACGCTGGCTTTATTTCATAATGACGGTAGTCGTAAACTCTCGGCAATGATTCATGGCTCACCTAATACCAAAACCGTGTATTACACTGAAATCTCCGAAGCTAAGGTAGCCATTGATACATTTATTAAAGATCTACTTTGATCTTTATTCAGTTTTCGTATATTAGTCCTGATAAGTTTCACTATGGCCTTCCAATTTGAAACACAATGCAAGATTCCACTCCTGGATTTTTTTGATATATAATCTAGCTATGAAGCTAGTAAGCCTTGGTTTAGCATTTTTACTTGAATTAGTCGCTTTTATATTCTTTTCAGCAATTCCTTTTACATTTGATATTGAACGCTATATCCAAATTGCGTTTACTGGAATTATTTTCGTAGTGATAATCCTATTTTGGAGTAGGTTTATGTCACCAAAGGCTAATGAGAAATTTGGCGTGACTGGTTACTACTTATCAAAATTTTTTATATATGCAGCAAGTGCGTACAGCATATTCGAACTAGCTCATGTGAGTATTTTCTGGGTGTTTGTCGCAGCAGTATTATTAGATGAATTGTTACTCTTGAGACACAATATGAATTCTTTATCACGGGTGTCATAGAGTCTACTACAAGTCAGCAAAGTTCGAAACTATTGGAAGCGTAATTTTCCAACTGACGACGTATTCGAAAGTAGTGAGGGTATTGAGCTTCGGCTCGTAAGCTGTGGCGGTTTCGACCAATCAACGTACGAGTATGATGGCAATACTCTGGTACACGCAAAGCTAGTGGTTATTGGAAAAATAATTCTCAAAATCGCAGGACTGTGGTACGTTAAGAATATGAAATTAATACGAAATAAAACTAAAGTCTCTTTGCAGAAATTTAATGTCATTGCCGGGTTCTTCCACCTTATTTTGGCGGCAATTGTTGTTATCGTGTCAAATGATTTTTCGTTACCAGTGACAGCTACGTATCTTGCTGGTCCACCGGGAAGTGCTTTCACTGATCCAATCACGTTGTTTTCAGTACCGATTGGTTATGCCGTGGCGTTGTTCCTTGGATTGTCGTCATTTTTCCATTTTCTGGTGGCTTCCCCGAAGTTTTTTAATAAATACATCAGCGGACTCAAGAAAAATATCAACATTTTTCGCTGGATAGAGTACTCGATTAGCTCATCGCTAATGATAGTTTTGATTGCGCAGATCACTGGTATTAGTGACTATGGCGCACTCATCGGAATTGTCGGGGCTAATGCGTCAATGATTTTATTCGGATGGCTGCAAGAGCGCTACGTCAAGCCAGCTAGCGGTGATTGGTTGCCATTTATTTTTGGCTGTATTGCCGGTATTATTCCATGGATAATCGTGCTTATTAGCGTATTGTCGCCTATGTCACCGTCTGATGCGTCGCCTCCAGGCTTTGTGTACGGCATTATCATCTCTATTTTTATTCTGTTTAATTCTTTCGCCTACGTTCAATTTCGACAATACCAGGCAAAAGGTAAATGGAAAGATTATTTGCGAGGTGAACGGGCGTACATAGTGTTAAGCTTCATCGCAAAGGCTGCGCTTGCTTTGCAGATATTTTCGAATACACTCATTTAATGAAAAAGATATTCGATAAATTTTTTCGAGGAAAAGATAACAAAATATACATCGGCCAGCCACCAAATCTTCCAATTTCTGGTTGGCTGATTAGCAAGTTCTCATCAATTATTTCTAGTGGCGAGATTTCTGCTGGCTTCGATAAGTTGTCATTCGGTTTTCTGTTTTTGTGGGCGTATCTCGAAATACGTTACGGCGATAGCATTTTTCGCCGTACACTTGGCTCCACCGTTATGATATATTTGCTTATCAACGTTTTTCTATAATTCCGTATAACTTGTGAAAATAGTCACATCTCCTGCAAAGAAATCGGAGTAGTATCATAAGAGCATATAACACGGAGGTACTCACTATGTCAGATGTTCCATCACTTTTACTAAACGACGGTAATCAAATTCCACAACTTGGATTTGGAACATATCAAATTGATCCAAGCGATACAGTTGCAACGGTCACGCAAGCTCTAAAGATTGGCTACAGGCACATCGATACTGCGCAGATGTATGGCAATGAAGCCGAAGTCGGCCAGGCTATTCGTGAATCTGGGCTTGATCGCTCTGAAATATTCGTCACCAGTAAGCTTAATAATGGGTTCCATGAACCAGACGAGGCTCGCAAAGCCTTTGCCGATACACTTGAGAAGCTTGGGCTCGACTACATCGATCTATTCTTGATTCACTGGCCATTACCAAGTCGGTACAACGGTGATTTCGTTTCAACTTGGAAAACGTTAGAGGGGTTTCAGAAGGATGGCCGTGCTAAGTCTGTTGGCGTATCAAACTTTGAAGTTGACCACCTCAAGAAACTAGCAAATGAATGCGATCTCACTCCAGCTGTTAATCAAATCGAACTTCATCCATATTTTCAAAATCGTGAAGTCGCAAAGTATTGTGCAGAAAATGGTATTGCCGTAGAGGCGTGGTCGCCAATCGCGCAAGGTGATGTTCTTGACGATGAAGTATTGAAGCAAATCGCTGACAAGTATGAAAAATCAACAGCTCAGGTCACGTTGCGATGGCATGTACAGAAAGGGTATATAGTTTTTCCAAAGTCTGTAACACACGAACGTATTGAAAGTAACTTTGATATTTTTGATTTTGAGTTAACTAGCGACGAAGTTACGAAAATTGACTCTCTCGATAAAAGCAAAAAGGGCCGCCGTGGTCCAGATCCAGCGACATTTGACTACATCCCGTAGCTTGTAGGCTTGGTCGAGATAGTAGATCTTGTTGATCGTGCGTGGCTGGCGCGGCTGAAAACCCATTATCAATATTGTTTTGTTGCTTCGATGAATCAGCTGCTAGCTAAATTAGCCAGACGATTGGAACAAAAAAGCTCACAAAAGAAACAGACCTCTTTTTCCTAGTTTTAAACTAATTCGATATTGTGCTATATGCTCATAAACTAACACTGCACTATTTAAAAACTGGTATAAATAAAAAAATGTCTAAATCGTCGCATTTTGATTGCACATTTTTAACGATGTAGTTATTTTAAACAGGCACAGATGCTTTCCGTGGTTGCATACACGCTTCAGCAGAGATTCTGCTATGCAAAAGTCACACAACAACTTAAAAAACAGTGTTAGGCAAGAAGACAAATGGTGTCGTATATTTGTTCGTCAATCGTATATTTTGTGTCTAAGCGAAGATATAGTCGATATTCATCAATTATTTTCTTTTTTAAAAGTGTAGCGAATTTTAGCATATATCGCAATGACGCCACCGCTACAAACTGATAGAATAATATAATGACAAAAATATTGAGCGGCAGTGAGCTTGTCGGATTTATCAAAGAAAGGCAAGCGAAGCAAGTTCGAGCGCTCCGCCAGAGCAATCGTGTCTTTCCTAAATTGGCAATTGTTACAAGTACGCAGACATCGCCAGCCATAGAACTTTACGTTCGGATGAAGCAGGCTTACGGTGCTGACGTTTTGGTGGAGACTGACATAATTGTGAGTCAGGAATCTTCCATGATTCAGACGATTGCTGAATTAAATCTAGACCCGACAGTCCACGGTATTATCGTTCAGTTACCACTTGTAAGTGAAATTGCCACCGACGCAGTAGTAAATTCAATTCAACCAGATAAGGACGTCGATGGATTGGGAAACAATGCTAGTTTTTATAGCGCGACTGCGGAAGCGATCAATTGGCTTTTGGCGGCGTATTCGGTTGAATTACATGGTAAGAAAATTGTCTTAGTCGGCAAAGGAAGACTGGTCGGCGCGCCACTGTATGCTATGTGGCAAAAGAGCGGGCTTGATGTCGACGCAGTTGACAAGCAAACTGAAAATCTGGAAGTCAAAATCAAGCATGCAGAAATTATAGTAACGGCAACTGGATCGCCAGGAGCGATAACTTCAGATATGGTGGCCGTTGGCGCGACTATTGTCGACGCTGGGACAGCAAGTGAAGATGGAGCAATTGTCGGCGACATCGCGAGCGATGTTCGAAAACGTGACGACTTGACCATAACCCCAGAAAAGGGTGGTGTCGGTCCACTAACGATCGCTATGTTATTTGATCATGTTATCCAATCAGCTACAAAAATTACTGAACATAAATCACAATAAAAGTTTGTTGACTAAATCGACAATGCCTCTTTGACGCGACTTACGACTTGGCTGGGCGTAAGATCGGCCTTAACAATATAACTATGAATCCCCATTGCGCGGAGCGATTTTGGCGCTTCTTCTTCACCGAGGTTTGTCAGAATAATAACGGGCGTGTCGTGGCTCGCCCTGTCTTTTCGAATACGCTCAAGAGCCTCTTCGCCGTTCATATGTGGCATTGAAAGGTCGAGTAAGATAATATCTGGGTGAAACGACGCAACGAGAGATACGCCTCGCTTACCGTTATCTGCAATCTGCACGTCAAACCCGTCGGCCTCGAACTTCATGCGGTACATTTGGTTGATGACTGGGTCATCTTCGATAATAGCTATTTTAATCATACTAGTAGTATAGCATCTGGTGAGGTACGATAGAGCCATGAGCGATCCAAAAACTACAGCGAAGAAAAATGCCACGTTTACATCTAATTATTTCACGTTGAAGCCCGAAAAGCGTTGGCAAGAAAATGACGTTTCTTACGTTCGTCTCCGTGCAAATGACCGTTTTGGAAACCGCCGCCACAGTTTTGAGCGTCGCATCTTTAGTGCGGTGACCGCTCAAATGGAAAAGTATCTTCGTAAGCGACCGCACCTCGACGCAACTCACCCTAAAAATTATGTGACAAAAATTATTTATTTTCCTAGCGCAATGCGCGCATGGGCGGCTTATATGCCAGGCGGATTCGCCACATTTCACGTCCACAATCCCGATCGAACGCACTTAAAAAGTGGCCACAAAATCGATTACATTACGAAAAATCTTTTTAAGCATGCAAGTGATGCGATTGGACTTCGCTCCCGCGCGTACGCAATGGCGTGGTGGCTACACGGAATATATAGCGATCGCAAACAATTGAGCTGGCTGAGTATTGCGACAGGAACGGGCCAGCCTACTTTTGATGCGGCGCGTTTATTCGATGCCGACGTGACATTTCATCTTACTGACATTAGCAGCGAGGCGCTTTCGTTTGCGAAAACGATTGCCGAGGAGTACGGTGTAAAAAAGAATAAACTTCATCTTTCGCAACTTGATCTGAGGAAAAAGAAGGCCTATGAAGCTTTGCTCGATGAATCAAAGCCGGATATTATTGAAGCGATGGGCTTGTTCGAATATTTATCTGATGCTGAAGCCTCGCAGCTTATTAAGCGGACCCTATCGCGTGCCAAAAAAGGCAGCACGATGATTTTTACAAACATGCACAGCGATCATCCGCAGCTTAGTACTCATAAGCGTGGTCTTGGTTGGCCGGATGTGATTCCTCGAACGCCAGATGAAGTGCTCAAAATAATGACGTCGGCCGGTGTAAAACGCCAGCAGATTAGCATTTTGCTTCCTGACGATTCGGTTTATGCCGTGTACGCAGTTGCTTTGTAGGATATTCTCAGCACAAGCGCTATAATACGTGCTAATGGGCAGTGGGATTCTAGCAAATATTATTATTTTTAGTGCGACAATTGCGAGCTTCGGCTTGAGTATATTGATAGCAACAGCCGCTCGTCGAGGACAGGTTCACTTTTGGGCATCGCTTCTCGCGGCAATGTGTGGATTTTGGTGTCTAGGTGTTGGAATATTTCTTGTATTGACAGATGATCCGCAGCTAGCGATGCTCGTTGCCAAGGGTTACTATATGGCGGCAGCAACGATAGCGTTCTCATTAGTGATATTTGCTGAAGTCTTTCCATACAAGCGAAGATTTTCGATTTTTAACCTTGTTCTTCTCGCGCTCCCTTATGTAAGTGTTTTGTTGATTGTGGCAGTTCCTGGTGGCCTAGTTCAAGATGTTACTTTGAAACCAAATATGAATAGCGTGACACTTGATCCTATTTTGTATTTGCTGTATTCCATCTACTATATGATTTATATTGCCATCGCGAGTGTTTTTTATGTATCCAGCTATCAGCAGGCTGTGCGACGACGAGCCGATCAACTTGTTACGCAGCTTCGTGTGATGATTATCGGGATTGCGGCGACGCTGTTCTTCGGACTTGTCTTCAATTTATTTCTACCGTTGTTTGGCAATTACCAACTTATTTGGGCTGGTCCACCATTTACATTGCTTTTTGTCGGAGCAATGTTTTATGCAATTATTACACAAGGTTTGTTTGACTTGCGGGCGAGTGTCGCGCGTGCGACAGCGTACGTGCTGCTTCTCGCCACAATCCTGCTGTTATATATTGCGATGCTCTACACAGTGACAAGTGTTTTCTTTCCGTCGAGTCGAGTTGACAGCAGTATTCTTATTATTTATGCGCTGTTGACGTTGATCGTGGCTTCTTCGTATAAATCTGTAAAACAGTTTTTTGATAACCTAACAGCTAAGCTTTTTTATCAAAATAATTACTACAACAGCAGTGATTTTTTTGCCAGACTTAGTCGAGAGTTGAGTGTTGCTACTGACCTTCGAGTGCTGCTGCAAAAAGCAAGTAATGAGATTAGCACAACGCTTAATGCCGAGCAGGTTGTGATGTATGTAGAGTTCGGTGAAGAAAGACGATACATCACCGCAGGTACCAGTGGACATCAGCCACTTCATAAAACCACTATCGATAGTATGTCACTATATACCCAAGATAATGACGGGCAAGCGGTGCTGGTGAAAGCGTTGAGTAATGATAGTGAAATGAAAAGAGTTTGCGTCGAGGCAGGCGTTTCGGTAGTGGTTCCTTTGCAGTGGGCTGGTGATACAAAAAGCTGTCTTTTGATTGGTGAACGTCGAAGCCGAGGGTACGGACCGCGTGACATTCAGATACTCGAAACTGTCGCCGACGAACTAGCGATAGCAATTCAGAATTCATTATCACTACATGAAATTCGCGAATTAAATGCGACATTGCAGCAGCGTGTCGATGAAGCAACCAAAGAATTGCGAGAGTCGAATGCGGAACTTCAACGGCTCGATGCATCCAAGGACGAGTTTGTTAGCATGGCGTCACATCAACTGCGAACACCGCTAACTAGTATTAAGGGATACATTAGTATGGTGCTGGAGGGTGATGTCGGGGACGTATCTGATATGCAACGAAAGATGCTCGGCGAAGCCTTTATTAGTAGCGAACGAATGGTTCATCTGATTAATGATTTCTTGAACGTCTCACGCCTTCAAACCGGAAAATTCATTATTGATAAAAAATCAATTGACTTAGTACGGATGGCTGGTCAAGAAGTTGATAGCTTGCGTACGACTGCCGAGGCACACTCCCTGAAGCTTCATTACAAAAAGCCAAAGCATGCGCTAGTTCTTTGCCTCGATGAGGGTAAAATTCGCCAAGTTGTGATGAACTTTATCGATAACGCGATTTTTTACTCGCATGAACATAGCACAATTGAAATTGATCTTTCGATTGAAGACGGAGATGCCGTTTTAAGGGTTCACGATAACGGCATCGGTGTGCCCGAGGCGGAACAATCAAAACTATTTTCGAAATTTTTTAGGGCAGAGAACGCTCAAAAACAGCGGCCAGATGGAACTGGTGTCGGACTATTCCTAGCCAAGAAAGTGATTGACGCTCACGGCGGTCATATTATTTTCGATTCAACCGAAGAAGAGGGAAGCATGTTTGGGTTTCGGCTACCAATGGGCGCCTTAGCTACCGGTAAACAGACCGACAATTCCAATAAGAAGTATGACAATCAAGATCAGGACAGCTAACGCAATCAAAAGCGGCTTCGCGATTCGCTTTTTTTCATACATATACTGACTTGCTTTATTACGATTGACAGCGCTTATTTTAGTAACTGTAGGGCGGGTGGCGCTGGCGCCTTCACCGCGGTACACTTTGTTTCGTTTTTTCTTCTGCTTTGCCATATATTTTCATTATACCAAAAATCACCCCTGCATAATACAGGGGTGATTGATCGAGGCTGACGCCTAAGTGAGGGTGAGCGGTCAGTCTCTTAGCCGTTTCGGCGGCCGGTAACAGCGTAAGCCGCTGCAGCTACAACGCTTCCGAGTCCAAGCGCAGCAAAGAAGCTGTTGCTTGCACCGGTTTTAGGTAGTTCAGCTGGAACGCTTGGCGTTACTGGAGCTTCCGGTGTACTTGGCGTAGCAGGTGTTACCGGGGTCTCTGGAGTTACTGGAACGTCTTTACAATCATCAAAGTCTTTTGAGTACTTTGAAGTATCGAAGTCTTCTTCCATGATAGTGACAATTTTTTTGTCGTTCAATCGGCATACTTCGAGTTTGCCTGGAGCCGGAGTCTCTTTACAGTCGTTGAAGTTCTTCGAGTACTTCTCTGTGTTGTAGTCTTTCTCTTCGATAGTAACAATCTTTTTGTCGCTCAGGCGGCAAACTTCAATGTTCTTTGGAGGAGTTGGAACTTCTTTACAGTCATCAAAATTCTTTGAGTACTTCTCTGTGTTGTAGTCTGACTCATTGATTTTCACAATTTTCTTGTCGCTCAATCGGCAAACTTCGATCTCTTTCGGAGGAGTCGGTGGTTGACATTCTTTTGTCACAACAACGTTTGCCGTGTCGCTTTTACTACCGTTTGGTGTCTCAGCAGTTGCGGTGTTGATCAGAGTGTTAACGCCACATTTTGCAAGTTTATCATTTGAAGTAATCTTTGCTTTGAACTTTACGTATACGTTACCGTTTGGTGCGTAAGAGCCGAGGTTGATGCCGCGGGCCGTGACACCATTATCGTCAATTGCTTTGTATTGTCCGCCAGTTTTTGAGTTGGCGACAAGTGTACTTCCAGCAACGTAACTAACGCCTGCAGGAAGCTTGTCTTTGATTACAACACTATCTTGTTGCGTTGTTCCAGTGTTCTTGTACTGGATTTTGTAGTCAACTTCGTCGTTTGGCGCAACAGAAACTTGCTCGGCAAATTTGTTTTCACCAGATTTGCTAACAGTTTTGTTGACTTCAAAGTTTGGTTGGTCAACGTGAATTTTGAATGTCACGTAACCAGCAAATTTATTACAACCAGGAAGGTTGCCATCAAGCGCGTCATATCCGAGTGGCGTACCAGTCGTGTACAAGCTATCAGGAAGCGTTTTGCCGTTTACGGCGCCGTTGCTGTGAATTTTTGCAGATCCTGGAACGTAGCGAAGGGCAAAATCACCTTTTGCTGTGCCATATGCTTCATCCCAAACTTGTCCAGGATTTGCATTCGACGCACCGACAAATGCTGTAACGCGAGCTTTTTCGCCAGCCTTGATAGTAGCGGGCATTTGCACGCGCATAGTTGCATTTCGGGCAATGCCCTTATAGTTATGCGCAGCATCGTTTAGGTTGCTTGCTGCATTGTTGTGGTAATAGGCGTAGACTTCGTACTCTTTGCCTGCCTGAAGGTCGACATTTTCGCCGTATGTGCTGTTTGGAGCCGAAGCTTCCTTGATTTGCACAGAGTTTCGTTCATCTCCGTGCGTTGGGTTGTTGGTGATCGAGTTGAACGTCACATAAGAAGCGGGCTTCTCATACGTAAAGGTTGGACGATCTGGTCCCCAGGCAAATAGCCCGGCAGGGATAGCGATAGCGCTCAACACAATTGCGAGAGCTCCACTTCGTTTTGGCGCACTTTTCAGCACGCGCATAAATTTGTTCATAACACACTCCTTACTGGTACTCTCAATACCAGAATTTATTAGAATTAATAGCACTATAACATAGTTTAGCACAAATGTAAATACTTACGTTTACTAATTGTTAATGTACCACCTCACGTTGTCTCTTTTGTCTCGTGCAAATCAGATCATTACAAAATATGGGATAGCCTAGGAAGCTATCGTCGACTGCGAGAAAAAATCTCAAGCAGGAGAAAACTTCCTAGGATAAATGCACGTACGTACGATAAAGCCACCACCGAAGTGGGGCGACGTTCGCAGTAAATGAACTGCGAGGTCGCCCCACCGTCGGGGTGTTGGTGCTACTTCCGCTTCTTGCGGAGGCCGAGGCCTCCACAGAGAAGCAAACTGGCGGCGGCAGCAGGGATGGTGCTGCGATTGCCGCCCGACGTCGGGAAGATGTCCTCGGGCGGACCGACGGGAGCGGTCACGATGGGCGACTGGGTGTCGTCCTCCACGGCGTTTCCGGTGTCGGTGCTGTTGCCACTGTTGCCACCATCCGGGTCGGGGACGAAAGTCCCCGGCGCAGACGGCTCCGGCGCGACCGAGGTCACGGGGTCCGGGGTCGGCTCCGGCGTCGGCTCCTGGGTTGCCCCCGGAGCGATGACGTCGGTGGGTGCGGGTGCACCCGGTGTGACGGTCGGGTCGGCGGGTGCCGACTCGATGGGTGCCTCGGTCTCAGGCGGTCCCACCGGAGCGGGTGCCTGGGGCTTGCCGATGGGTCCGGGGAGGTTCTCTCCGGGGTCCTTGGGCTTGACGCACTCCGGGCTGTCCGGCGGCAGCGAGCTATCGTACTCGCAGACCGGAGGCGGCGTCGTCATGGTCGTGGTGACCGGAGGCGGCGTCGTCATGGTCGTGGTGACCGGAGGCGGCGTCGTCATGGTCGTGGTGACCGGAGGCGGCGTCGTCGAGGTCGGGACATCGGGCTGGGTCGGCGTCGCTGGGTGCGACGTCGACGGCGACGACGGGGACACCTTGGGGGGTGTCTGGTCCGTCCGTCCTGTCGGCACACCCCGAGGGGCAGCCGGCAGGACCGGGTTTGCACACCGCACCAGGTCGTAGCCAACCCTGCCGTCCGGGTACGTCCGCTTCACAGCGGTGAGGTCTCCGGTGATACCACCGTTGGCGTTGACAACGAACGTGCCGTTGTCAGAGCCGGTGTTGATGCCGTCGGCCGGAGCCTGGGCGATCTCCACGGTGGATCCGTCCCACATGGCGACGAGCTTGTCGTAGAGGGTGATACCCTCCTTCGAGAGGCACGTCTTGTCGGCCGTCATCAGTGGGGCGACGTTGTTCGCGTCACCCCAGATTCCGACACTGGAACTGGCGACCGCGAGGTACCGGGCATCGCGCCCGGCGAGCTCCTTCTGCTTCTGGCTTGCGCCGTCGGCAGACACCTCCTTGGTCTGCGGGTTGTCCCACAGGCCGTTGGAGGCGAACTTGAAGTCCTCGTTCTCGTCCCAGTCCTGTACGAACTGGGACTGGCAGGACACCGGCGTGGTGCCGGTGCCAGCGGGTGCAGCAGCGAAGGCCTCAGCACCACCCGCGTTCTCGCTGGCCGAAGCCAGCGGGTTGGTGGTGGTGAAGGCGACACTCGGCAGGAGCAGGATTGCTCCAATGGCGAATGCCGCTACTGCGGCGGGGAATCCGATTCTGGACGTCGTGAGGATAGCCACGACGAACGCAGCCAGCCAGGCGAACCAGAACGCGGTCACCACCCATCCTCCGAGGGGGACGAAGTGGTTGACGGCGTAGAACAGCCCCGCACTTGCAGCGAGGAGAGTACCGGAGTACTGCTCCGTCTTGTAGAGCACGATGGCCGCAGCCACCAGCACTGCGATAATGATAACGAACATGTCGAACCTTCTCTCAGTTGGTGGTGGCCGTCTGGTCGGGCTTGGGCCGGCGGAAGCCGGTCCCACTCCTGCTGTTTACCCATCCACGGGCGGAGTCGATCCTCTCGACACATCTCAGTGCCAGATCGAGTGCTTCCTTGAGCTGTTCGGGTGTGTAGCCCGAGAGTACCGCGTCTATCTCATCGAGACTGGAGACGTCACGCCATGCGGCGGTGGTCTTTGTCTGCGGCTGGGCCGCCTGGCCGTTCGTGGTGTCAAGCTTGACCGTGGCCGTCGGCTGGGAAGCCCTGGGCTGCGGGTCGAGCTTGACGGTGTCATCGAGCAGTACGACCATTTTCGGGTCGTACTGGCTGATCGACTGAGGGAGTATCTGCTCCACCTGCTCGATCAGCTTCTGTGCCTCAGCGATGTTTCCGCCGTTCCCGAGGAGTCCGTACGCGTCTTGCAGCCAGCTAGCTGCGTCCTTGATGGGGCCGCTTTTCAGCGCCTCCAGGGACAACTCTCGCGGGGTCTTGTCATGCTGCTGAGTCTCTTCACGTTGCCGAGTAAGATAGTCGATCTCTCTGTCGAGATCTTCGATCAGTCCTTTTGCGTGGCCGTTGGTAGAGTTGTAACGTCGCTTGAGCGCGTTTACGCCCATGTTTACCCTCCTAAAGGGCTATTCTTTCCGGGACGTTCCCGAAAAGTGCAACCCCTCTGGTGAGGCGGTTAACACATATCTGACAATCAATGATTATCAGATATGTGTTAACCGCCTCGTGAGTAAACATGAAGTAGCAATATATACGTAAGTACGTGCATCATCTACGTGAAATAAATCAAACGTAGGCGCTGCATTACTGCAGCATAACGCGCGCCACAAAAAGTGGTACGGGTGATGCTGCAGTACTGCTAGCTCAGATACATATACTGTAATGATCTGATTTGTTAACGATCTCGCTGGCTGATCTTGGTTATATACCCGCAAGAGATGTTTCTAACTTATCATAAAAATGCTTAAAAGTCAAGTGTATAAACATAATATCTAAATAAACACAAGCTTAATCCAGTAGTATATTCACCTCTTGGCTATTGACAGGTCATGCACTTTCATTTATAAAAATAACTGTGCTAAGAAATACTTAGCATCTGAGAGGAGCGGTGAAAATTGGCTGCATTCAACATGCCACCAAGACAAAGAAGCCACAGCGTTGCGCTCGGCATGAGTGAAGACTACCACTGGAGCAAAGTCTACGATCTACTGAGAGACAGAAAGTTCCGTGCAGACGGACCGCACACTTTGGCGAAGCTGGTGTCGGATCATCTCGGAGTACCGCGCAGTCAGATGGCGAACCTGGAAAAGCTGATTAACCGGAAGATCGACTCCGGCCACATCAAGCGCAGGTCCCCTGCAATCGGAAGATTATCCGAGTACTGGGTGCCGTGACAGCTCTTCTATGAAAAGTCCTCAGTGGGGCGCAGTTGATAATCATTGTGAGCCGTAGTGGCCACACGATACATCCTGCGCCTCACCGAGGCACAACCACCCTTTTCAGGTGGCTAATTTTTTGTTATAGTAGGCAAGCAATAATGGTCTCATCGTCTAACGGTTAGGACACCAGGTTTTCATCCTGGCAATCGGAGTTCGATTCTCCGTGAGATCACCAAAGCAAGACGCTCACGCCGGTGGGCGTTTTACTTTTTTAAACTTTGATTAAAAATAATAAATGCGGTTACGATATATCGCAATCAAATCGATAGAACCTTTATACTATAGTAATGAATTTCGATACATCCGTCTCACTCAAGGGCGTTAATCTCGGTGGTTGGCTCGTACTTGAGAGATGGATGACGCCCGGTTTCTTCGAGGGGACTGACGCGGAAGACGAATACTCGTTCATGCAAACACCTGATGCTGCGAAAAAAATCGAGCAGCATCGGCGAACTTTTATTCAGGAAACAGACTTTCAGTGGCTATCGGAAAATGGCATCAACGCTGTGCGCATTCCGGTAGGATACTGGATATTCAAAGGTGATGGGTCATATACGCCGTGCATCGAGCGGCTGGACTGGGCTATGAAAATTGCCGAAAAATATTCGATTAATGTGCTGATTGATTTACATGGCGCAAAAGGTTCGCAGAATGGTCAGCATCACAGCGGGAAAGCGGGCAAAAGCCAATGGTTCAAGGACAAAAAGTATCGAATACAGACAATAACGACGCTCAAACAGTTAGCTGAGCGGTACCATGATTCGCCAGCGCTATGGGGGATTGAGCTATTGAATGAGCCTAAATTTGGACTGTTTCATTTCACTCTCCGGAAATTCTACAAAGATGCTCAACGTGAGCTTGAAAAAGTCATTCGTCCAGGCGTCGCGATCGTATTTCATGACGCATTTACGCCAAGGTTGCTGAGCGGTGCGCTAAAAGATAATCGTAATAGCTCAGTCATCATGGACGTACATTGGTATCAGTTTTCAGATATTTTCCGCAAGTGGCGTTCACTAAAACAATACTTCTCATTGCTTGAGAGGCGATCAAAATTGATTAAATCTCTGCAAAAAAAGCAGCCGATTATTGTCGGCGAATGGAGCGTCACGATTTCAGGAGATAAACTTCAGCAGTGTAATGAAGCGGAGGAGTGGAGAGTTTTTGAAAAGCACGGCCGAGTGCAACTTGAGCTATATGCACAAACTGCAGGCTGGTTTTATTGGACATATAAAACCGATGGACGCGGCATTTGGAATTTTCGCTCGCTCATTGAGGACGGACATCTCTCGTTAGTCGAGCAGAGCGATGCTACACTGGTAGGATGAGTGTTATCTTTAAACGAACAAAAATTTTGGCGACACTAGGTCCGCCGACCAACAATTACGATATGATCGAAAAGTTAATGGAGTCTGGCGTTAACGGCTTCAGGCTTAACTTTAGTCATGGCGGCTATGAAGAGCGCGACGAGCAAATTGCTTGGATTCGTCAAGCGAGTGCAAAAAAAGGCAAACCAGTCGCTATTTTGCAAGATTTACAGGGCCCTAAAATTCGCTTGGGCAATCTGGCGCAGAATGTTTCTGTTGAACAGGGCGACGAGTTGACGCTCGATTATGCAGCTGAGCATGACGGTTTCACTATTCCGGTGCAATACAACTTGACGAAAAAAGTCAAAGTTGGTGAACCATTATATATTTTTGATGGAAAAATTCGCACTAGCGTGATTGCAATCCCTTCTGATACGGCGATTACCGTTCGGGTTGAGAACGCTGGAACACTTATGAGTCGGAAGGGCATTAATCTTCCCGATACCGATTTTGGCGGAGATATTTTAACACCAAAAGACATGAAAGATGTCGAATATGGTGCTGACAAAGACATTGATTACGTTGCGCTGAGCTTTGTGCAGTCACCTGATGACATCATAAATCTGCGTAAAATTTTGACTGACCTTGGCTCTTCGGCGCGCATTGTTGCGAAAGTTGAGACGAAAGCTGCTGTCGCAGCTGGCGTACTCGAAGCGATTGTCGAAGCCAGTGATGGCGTAATGGTGGCTCGAGGTGACCTGGCGGTTGAAGCTGGCGCCGAAATTGTACCAATTGTGCAGCGGCGGATTGTTGCGCTGTGTCGCGAATATGGCAAGCTTAGTATCGTAGCGACGCAGATGATGGCGAGCATGGTGGAGGCACCAGAACCGACACGGGCTGAAGTGAGTGATGTATCTAACGCTGTGATTCAGGGCGCTGATACAGTGATGCTTAGTGATGAAACGGCGAACGGCAAATACCCGCTTGAAACTGTGCGGGCAATGAAGCGAGTTATTCTCTACACCCAGGATCACGCCACTGTACGCTCACTCGATGAAGTGATTCACATGGAAAACAGTCAGCGCGACGCAATTAGTACGGCAGCTGTCGTACTAGCGAAACAACTCGAAGCTTCAGCTATAGTCGCAGAAACTAAGTCTGGTGCTACGGCGAGTAATATTGCGACACATCGGCCAAATTTGCCGATAATTAGTGTAACAAGCCTGCCGCGAACAGCTCAGCAACTAGCGCTAACCTACGCTAACAAAAGTTTTGTTCGCCCTGACGGCGAGCGAGCTGGTTTTGAGCTTGCCAAAGAACTTATGCAACAAGGATTTTTTGGAGAAGAGTCACCGCGCCGTGTTGTGATTGTTAGCGGGCGACAGCCGGGACTTGTTGGTGCGACAGACACGATCCGAGTGCGTGTGCTAGAATAAAATTAGATACATAATACGGGTGGGATGATGAGCTTTTTTAAACAAACAATTTCAAGTGTGCCTCTTGAAAGTCAGACAGTATTGCTGAGGACTGACTACAACGTACCACTCGATAAGAATGGTCAGATTGATGATGATTTTCGAATTAAAGCTAGCTTGCCGACAATTCGCAAGCTTCTTGAAGATAAGTGCAAAGTAGTTATTATTAGTCATCTTGGTCGTCCCGAAGGCCGCGATGAAGCGCTTAGTCTCGAGCCGGTAGCCGATCGTTTGGCAGCGCTGCTTGGGCACTCAGTTCGATTTTGTAGCGACACCGTTGGCGACAAAGCTCGCATGGCAGTAAAGCGCACACCAGTATCGAGCGTGATTGTACTTGAGAATCTTCGTTACTTTGCAGAGGAAGAGGCGAACGATGACGAGTTTGCGAAAAAACTTGCTCATGCTTCTGGAGCGCGCTATTTTGTGCAAGACGGGTTTGGTGTCGTACATAGAGCGCATGCCAGTACAGCGGCAATCACTCAGCAACTCCCGAGTGTCGCGGGGCTTCTTCTAGAAAAAGAGTATATTTCAATCACTAATGCTATGGAACACCCAAAACGGCCGCTAGTTGCCGTTTTGGGTGGCGCAAAGATTAAGGATAAAATAGGCGTTATCGAAGCATTCGTGAAACAGTCTGACAAAATTATCATTGGCGGCGCGATGGCGAATACGTTTCTTTTCTATAAAGGGTACGATATTGGAAAAAGTAAGTATGAGGCTAACCAAACCGCCACGCTCGACAAAATTTATGCTGCTGCTGCCGATAAGGTCGGCCGGAAGCACGTAGATGAATTTATAGTTCTACCAACTGATGTTGCGGTTGCGCGAAAGCTCGAATCATCGCAAAAGCGCCGTACTGTTGCTCTTGATTCCATTAAAGATAATGACATCGTGCTTGACGCCGGTGACGCGAGTATTGAGATGATTACTCAACAGGTGAGTGGCGCCAAAACGGTTGTATGGAACGGAACACTTGGCTACGCTGAGTTTTCTGAATTTTCGCACGGTTCAGCACGGTTGGCCCTAGCACTCGCAACGCAAAAGCACACGACATCGATTATTGGCGGGGGAGATACGGCTGACTTTGTGCTGAAGTGGGACGCGAATCACGGCACAAGCTTTTCGCATGTTTCAACTGGCGGCGGCGCAAGCCTTGAGCTGATGGCTGGGGAAAAACTTCCTGGTATTGAAAGTCTGCTAGACGCCCGCAAATAATTGCGTTACACTTAAAATGAAACAAAGCACAAGTACTATGACGAGCACCAAAAAACCTAAAAAACTTATTGTCGGTAACTGGAAAATGAACCTCAATACCCATGAGGCGAGTTTATATATGCACGCACTGTCTGGCAAAGTTGAGGTACACCGTGACGTTGAAGTAGTGCTTGCTCCTACGCTATTAGCGCTTCAGTCATTAAGTCTTCAGGTTGATAGGCGCAAATTTAAGCTTGCTGTGCAGAATCTTTACTTTCGTGACCATGGAGCTTTCACTGGAGAAGTATCGGCTACACAACTGCGCGGAATAGTCGAATTCTCACTCGTCGGTCATTCTGAGCGACGCCATGTTTTTGGCGAAACTGATAAAGATGTTCGTAGTAAAGTTGAAGCTTCAATCCGTAATCATATTCAGCCAATTCTTTGCATTGGCGAAACATCAGCTGAGCGTGCGGACGGCGAAACTCATGATGTATTGCACGATCAACTTGTCGGTGGCCTCGCAAATGTGACAAGCGATGCGCTTGAAGAAGTTATTATAGCGTATGAGCCTGTCTGGGCGATTGGCACAGGCAATAACGCGAAACCTGATGACGTTAAAAAAGCCGTGGCAGCAATTCGTAGTCAGATTAAGCACCTATACGGCCGACAGGCTAGCGAAGTCACTCGAGTGTTATATGGCGGAAGTGTGACTGCAGATAGTGCGGCAGATTATTTGGCTGTTCCTGGTGTCGATGGATTGTTGATCGGGGGTGCAAGTCTTGACGCGGAAGCGTTTTCGGCAATTGTTGAAAAAGCACATAATGCAGTAAGCGTTGCGGAAAAATAAGGGTGAGCAAATGAAAGATCTAGATTTCGATGAATTAGATAGGGCCGTCAACTCGTTGATGGGCGGCGTGACGAAGAACACGGACAAGCAAAAACCTGATGAGGATGTAGAGAAAGTGCTCACAATCAACTCTTCGTTGACTGACGGTATAAACCCGTTTGAGCAAGAATCGGAGCTATCGCAGCATCAACAGTTTGATCAGGACAATGACGAACAGCAAGAGAGTGCAGTGCCAGCATCATCTCAACCTCACGATGATACACAGACAACACCGCAAAGTTTAATAAGTTCAGAGCCAGCAACGCCTGCTTTAGCAACTCGCCGAGGCGGCCGTTTTATGGACGTTGTTCATCCGTCGTCCGACATGAAGAGAGTTCAAGATATGCCGCCTAGGGTATCACGCCGAGGCGTAACACTTGAGCCAACACGGACACCACAGGTCACGAGCGACTCAAAAGAAGAGATTGTTGAGAAAACAGGTTCTACAACGCTCCGCAAGGATGTTGACGGTACTTTTGACGATAACGTCCAAGATTTAATTCCAGCTCATGCATCTTTTATTCAGGGGCCAACTGAAGACGTTGAGTCGAAAGATACTTGGCCGGACCCACTCGATGCTACGACTGATAATTCCATGCCGCAGACTGAGTCAGCTGAACAGAAAGAGACGAGCTTCGACACAGGTGATGCATCAGATTTAGATCAAGAACTTGCGCTATTAGTAAATGATAGCAGTCATGGCCGGCAAGACTCTGACCAATCACCGCCTTCATCGATCAGCCCCGACCAAACGCCAGACACGACATTGCAAACACCATTCTTAGCCGGCACTAAAGTTGAAAAACGTCCGCTTGGTGGAGCTGTCGTAGCTGAGTTTTCAAGTAGTCTCAGAGAAGACATTGACGACGCTGAAGTTCAGATTCCAGCCGACCCACTTGATACAGGACTGCCACTTCCTGAAGAATTAGGCCACGAATTAATGGCTATTGAGTCAGACTCGCATTCGTCAGCTGCTGGAGAACAACGTCGCGTCGAAGCCAGACAGCCATCTGTTGCAACTTCCGCCCCTCGACAAAGTGTCAGTGCGCCCAATGTCACGGTTCCCGCGATTAATCGCCATAATGTGAATAAATATCAAGCTGTAGATGACCAGGATTCTGGGGCAATCTACGATACCGCGACCTACCACCAACCGCTGACGCATCCAGCTAAACAAAGCTCAGGCTGGCTATGGGTTCTTGGTATTATCGCTATTATCTTACTCGGTGTAGCTGGGGGCGCATATTTGTATTTTAGCGGCCGGATTTAGTCTTCTTTGCTGATATTTTAAAGCTCGTCGTTTATACTGAAGCTAATGGATATCTTTACAGATCTTAATCCTGCTCAAGCTGAAGCGGTAAAAACGACTCATGGTCCGCTGTTAATATTGGCCGGCGCAGGGAGCGGGAAAACCAAAACGCTCACTCACCGTATTGCCTACCTTATTTCTCAGGAAAGCGTTTGGCCAAATCAGATATTAGCTGTAACATTTACCAATAAAGCTGCGCGAGAAATGCGACAGCGCTTGGGTGACCTAATCAACCAAGACGGCTCAAGCCGTGGCTTTATGCCGTGGATGGGAACGTTCCATGGTATCTGCGTGCGGTTACTGCGTCAGGACGGTCACGCACTAGGAATAACGACCAATTTTGTTATCTATGATGAGGATGATCGCCAAGGTCTCATCAAGCAAGCAATGAAGCAGCTGAGCCTCGGTGATGCTCAAATTAAGCCTCGCGCAGTCAGTAGCGCAATTTCAAATGCCAAGAATCAGTTGCTTAGTCCGGAAGAGTTTGAAGCGACTGCTCAGTATCCATTTCAACAATCAGTCGCAAAAATCTATGCTCACTACGAGAAATTACGCGTTCAAGCTGGTGCACTTGATTTCGATGACCTACTACTAGAAACAGTACGATTATTTCGCGATTATCCGGATGTTCGTTCGAAATGGCAGGGGCAGTTTAAATATATATTGATTGATGAGTATCAAGATACGAACGCTGCTCAGTATGCCATCGTTAAGTATTTAGTTGATAGTACGCAAAATATTTGTGTGGTGGGTGACGATTGGCAGTCGATTTACAGCTGGCGAGGTGCAGATTTCACGAATATTTTGAATTTCGAACGAGATTACCCGGACGCAAAAGTTATTAAGCTTGAACAAAATTACCGTAGCACTGGTGCAATCTTGGAAGCGGCGCATAATGTCATCAGCAAAAATGATCAGCGGACTGAAAAAAAATTATGGACAGCAGAGCCAGTCGGTACACCGGTTCAGGTGCATGGTGTGTACGATGAGGCGGAGGAAGCGTCACTTGTCGCCAGTCGTATAGGAACTCAGGTAGTAATGGGCTCAAGGAATTATGGCGAATTTGCGGTGTTGTACCGGGCAAACGCGCAGAGCTACACACTAGAGCGAGCGCTTTTGCAGCAACGTGTACCATACCAAATTATTGGCGGTGTGAGGTTTTATGATCGTCGCGAAATTAAAGACGTTATTGCGTACTTGCGCCTAATTTATCAACCAAATGATCGGATGAGTTTTAGCCGAATTGTTAATGTACCAACTCGTGGTATCGGGGTGACGAGTTTGGAAAAGTTCCTTATTTGGCAATCGGAGAGTGGGTTTGATATCATCGGAGCTTTGAACAATGTCGAGCAGACAAGCAGCTTGACGCCGCGGGCTCGAGCGGCGCTTGCTAAAATTGGTGCGATTCTGCGAATTCTTCAAGCTAAAATTGAAGCTGGTACGACGCCAAGCGAAGTCATAGAGCAGCTCATTCAAAAAACTGGATACAGGGACTATATTCTTGACGGCACACCCCAAGCTGAAGAGCGAGAAGCCAACCTCGGTGCACTTCTATCTGATTCTGCTACGTTTGCCAGTGTGCCCGACTTCTTGGAAGAGGTTGCGTTAATGTCGAGCGCGGACAGTACTGCTGGTGAGCAAAAAGTCACATTGATGACGATTCACGCCGCCAAAGGGCTAGAATTCCCAGTCGTGTTCATGGTCGGCATGGAAGAAGGTATTTTTCCTCATTCACGCGTTTACGAAGCCGGCCCAGCCGAACTCGAAGAAGAGCGACGACTTTGTTACGTCGGCATGACACGAGCACGTCAAGAACTGCATCTTAGTTACGCACAAAGTCGATTACAATTTGGCCAACGTGGGTACAACCCAGCGTCACGATTTTTGAGTGACATGGGTCATGAGATCATGAGCATTGACCGCGGCGCCTCGCCTCACCAAGATGAGCCCGAATACGATCTCGCTCCTGATTTTGATATTGGTGATCGGGTTCGATCGGCACAATTTGGCGTAGGTGGAATTGTCGACGTTGACGGCATGGCGGTTTCGATTCAGTTTGACGGCGGGCAAACCAAGAAGCTCAATGTTGAATATGCCCATCTTGAAAAAATATGAGACTGTATTATATGCTTGGACGCTTGTTTCGACCGGTTTTTTATGCCGCGTTTTTTGTGCATAACAACATTTTTCACACGCCACGTGCTCGCGTCGTGGTCCGTAACGAAAGTGGAGATATTTTACTTGTCAAAAATTGGTTTGACTTATCAAAGTGGTCGCTCCCAGGTGGCGGCGTTCACTCCCATGAGCGGTTTGAAGATGCAGCGAAACGTGAGCTATATGAAGAAACCGGAATTTTGATTGAGACAAGCGACCTGCGCCTAGTTGCGATAATTGAAGCGAGGCAACATAAAGTATCTATTTTTTCGGTTACCGTCCAAAAAACACCAATTTCTATAAATCGCCATAATAGATACGAGCTATCCGATATTGGCTGGCATTCACCTGCGTCGCTCCCCGCAATGCAAAGAATATCAGCACGAGCAATGGCACTTATGGAAGAAACAAGCTAGTTTTGGTATAATAGATAAGATTCTTTGAGAGTTTCAGGGAATTTGAGCGGCTACATACGGCCTTCTGTGATTATATGAATATATTGTATCGCCCATCAATAAAGCCATACGGCGCCATCGCGGTTGCCTTATCTTTAGTGTTTATTGCAATCTTCGCGGCTCAATCTGTGCGAGCAGAATCTGGTAACAACAAGCCGAAAGATGGTCAGCGGTTAATCACAATTCACGACAATGGTGAGGAAAAAACAATTTTGACGAGCGCGACCACCCTGCGTGACGCATTTTCTGAGGCTAATGTGCCACTTGATAAGAACGATTTAGTTGAGCCGGGACTTGATGAAAAACTTGTAGCAAAGAATTATGAGACAAACATCTACCGTGCCCGTCCGGTCATCATCGAAGACGGGCAGCTTCGGCAGAAGGTTATGTCTGCGTACCGTACTTCGGGGCAAATTGTAGCCCAAGCTAATATGCAGTTACACGATGAAGATGTTACGACGCTTGGTCGCACGACCGATATCGTGAGTGACGGATCGGGCATTATGCTCAAAATCAATCGTGCAACAAAATTCACTCTCGTACTGTACGGGAAGAAATCCACGGCATATTCTCAAGCGACGACTGTCGGGCAGATGCTTAGGGATAAGGATATTGTGCTAAAAGACAAAGACACGTTGTCGGTTAAAAAAACTGCACCTTTGGAATCTGAAATGACTATTGAATTATGGCGCAACGGCAAGCAAACAATTTCTAAAAAGAAAACGATCGCATTCCAGGTAGAACAGATTCAAGACGCCGATCGTCCAGTTGGATACAAGAGGATTAAGACGCCTGGAGTGAACGGTGAAAAGACTGTCAGCTATGAGATTACTATGAAAAATGGAAAAGAAAAAAGCCGAAAAGAGATCCGCAGTGTCGTAACGAAGCAGCCGAAGAAGCAAGTTGAGATTGTTGGCGCTAAGCCAACTTTTGGTGGTGATTTCGCAGCAGCACTCGCAAAATTGCGCAGCTGTGAAGGCGGGTACAGTAGCATCAATCCTGCGGGACCATATTACGGAGCGTACCAGTTTGATCGCCAGACATGGGGGACAGTTGCTGATCCAGGCACCTTCCTAAATGCTAGCCCAGCCCAGCAAGATGCAGCCGCTCGTGCCTTATATGAACGTCGAGGGTGGAGTCCATGGCCAAGTTGTGGCGCAGGGTTACCTGATACTTTCCGCTAATGGCAGAACCTAAAAAATCACTTGGACAGCATTGGCTGCAAGATAGGGTAATACTTTCTTCGATTGCCGATGCTGCTAAGTTAGATCCAAATGATACAATCTTAGAGATTGGGCCTGGTCAGGGAGGTCTGACAAGCGAGTTACTTCGTCGCAGCAAAAGAGTTGTAGCAGTTGAATTCGACGAAGATTTAGCCGCTAAGCTACCGGGACAATTTCCTGGAAAAAGCCTCGACGTCGTCAATGGTGACGTATTGTCGTTTGATCTTGACAGTTTGCCGCCAGGCTATAAAGTTGTTGCTAATGTGCCCTACTACATTACAAGTAAGATCGTCCAGATGCTGATGACTGCTAATAATAAGCCCGCAATGACAGTTCTGCTTGTGCAAAAAGAGGTAGCTGAGCGGCTCGCGGCAACGCCAGGAGATATGAGTATTCTTGGCATTAGCGCGCAATTGTATGCCGAGGTCACGCTAGGTGATTTGGTACCGGCAAAATTCTTCACGCCACCACCAAAAGTTGATTCGCAAGTTATCATCTTAAAAACTCGACTTCATCCGCTTATCGCTATAGAGAAAGAAAAAGAATTTTTCCGCGTCGTTAAAGCCGGCTTTTCTGCTCGACGTAAGAAGCTCAGGACAAGTCTCGCTGGTGGGCTTGGGCTATCAAAAGAAAAAGTGGGAGAAGTCTTGAGTGGTGCAAAAATTAGTGGAGACCAGCGCGCGCAAGACCTCAGCGTCGTCGAATGGATGAAACTCAGGGAGGAGGTTTATGATACAAAATGATCAACCAGCACATTTTGAGAAAGAAGCAGTGCTCGTATCTGTTTCATCGTATGATGATGGAAATATGTCTTTTTCGACTGGCGATGAGCGTGAGGTAACGAATAACAGGCGATTTTTCCTTGATAGCGTTTCGATTGATCCGTTACAAACAGCGCTTGTACAGGTAACGTTCGATACGACAGATTTTACGAGATACCGAATTGTAGATGAAGACCAGCTTGGCGAAGGAATACTTTCACCGTTAGTTATTCACTCCGCCGATGCACTCGTTGCAACTCGCCCTGGCCAAGCGCTATTTTTGCCACTTGCTGATTGCGCTGGAGCCGTTCTGTATGACACAAAAAATCATGTACTTATGGTGTCGCATCTGGGTCGACAAAGCGTCGAAATAAACGGTGCAGAAAAAAGTATTGAATTTCTTTGTAGCGAATTCGATAGTAACCCTAAAGATATTCAGGTATGGCTCAGCCCTATGGTTGGCCCTGAGAGCTATCCTCTCCATGCATTCTCCGATAGAGGACTTCGTGACGTGATTATTGAGCAACTTATCTCCGCTGGAGTAACTGCTGAGAATATTGAATTCAGCTCAGTGGACACGGCGGAATCAGACAATTATTTCTCGCACAGCGAATTTCTGGCTGGTGAGCAATCAGAAGATGGCCGCTTTGCGCTCATTGCAGTTATGACGGAATAGATGTAATCTTGACACGGCGCATCGGCGGCGTACAATTTACCTATGAGTTATAAAAAATTGCTGTATTTTCATTCTTCACTTGCATTTACACTTGCTGGCATGGTCGCGATCACGTTACACGAATTATCGCATTTATTTGCTGGAAAGTTACTGGGTCTCCACGCAACGTTATATTCAAATGCTGTAGAGTATACCGGAGTCATCGAGAAAAGTGATCACATCATCACAGCAGCGACAGGGCCACTATTTAGTCTCGTGCTAGGTATTATAATTTTATTAACGACGTCAAACCTAGGCAAAGGGACCTGGAGATTGTTCTGGATGTGGCTTGGACTTATGAGCACACAAATCGGTGTTGGCTACTTTTTGATTGCTCCCTTTACTCAGGTTGGCGACACGGGAGCGGTGCTTTCATCTCTCGATGCACCGAAGTTCGTGTACTACATAGCGTTCGCAATTGGTGTCGTAGGAACATTGATCTTGTCGAGGATATTTGCAAAAAAAGTTACGTTGTATACAGATCGCAGTATCGCGATGATGCGGCCATTTGGCATATTTTCATGGCTCACCGGTACGATGGCGCTGCTTATCATATACATATTCTCGGTTCGAAATCTTTCTGATAGCGAGCAATTTGTGACGTTATTTGGTGTTATTGCGGCAGGAATATTTGCTCCGATGTTTAGCTTTTTCTGGAGAAAGACTCCTAAAATGTCACAGGAAGTTCTCGTTTTTTCAAGCTTTTATCCAATAAGCGCCGCAATTGGGGCTTTTGCTTGCTTCTTGATATTTGTGCTTGCAAATGGCATATCTTTCTAGCGTCTCCGTAAAAATAGTAATTCTGATATAATAATGCCAATGGCAAAAAAATCTTACATCACCACAGCGATTCCGTATGTAAACGGTACGCCGCACATTGGCAACGCGGTTGATTACATTATCGCTGACATTTGGGCTCGTTACCAGACGCAGAACGGAACTGATGTCCGTTTTCAAGTCGGCACAGATGAGCACGGCAACAAAATTGCTGCTAAAGCCGCCGAACTTGGTGTGACGCCGCAGAGTTATGCCGACACGCAATACAAGACATTTGAGTATTTTATGAAAAAAGCAGATATTGGTTATTCGGATTTTATTCGCACCACCAATCCGCACCATATTGGTGCAGTGCAATACATCTGGCAGAAGCTAGAGCCATATATCTACAAGGGCAGTTATCACGGCTGGTACTGTCAGGGGCACGAGGCTTTTTTTACTGATAAAGAAGTTGAAGCAACTGGTGGTGTTTGTCCTGACCATCAGACGCCATATCAGCAAGTGAGCGAAGAAAACTATTATTTGAAGGCGAGTGCTTTTTCTGAAAAGGTACGTGAGGCTATCGAAACTAGTCGTATGCAGATTGTGCCAGAATTCCGCAAAAAAGAATTTTTGGAGCTTATGAAAGATGGCTTGAAAGATGTGAGTATTTCTCGGCCGCGTAAAAATCTCAGCTGGGGTGTCCCAGTACCTGGCGACCCTGAGCAGGTTATGTATGTTTGGCTGGATGCACTTGCGAATTACATCACTGTGCTTGGATACCCGGATAAAGAAGGATGGCAGGACTATTGGCCAGCTGATATTCAGGTAATCGGCAAAGATATTTTACGATTCCACGCAGGGATCTGGCCGCCAATGTTGCTCGGAATTGGTCTGCCGCTTCCTAAAAAATTGTTGGTGCACGGATTCGTTCAAGTTGGCGGAGCTAAGATAAGTAAGACAGTCGGAAATGTCATCGATCCAAATGAAATTATCGATACTTACGGCTCAGACGCACTGCGTTATTACCTTGGCCGTCATATCCCAACGCTCGATGACGGTGACTTTAGCTGGGAAAAATTCGAAACTGCGTACAATACGGAGCTCGCAAATGATCTTGGGAACTTAGTTCAGCGGGTTGCTAGTATGGTTACTAGGTATCAATCTGGCGTGATTGGTGACGCGCCGCAGGGTGAGCATGACATGCAACCATATCGTTCGGCGATGGATTCGTTGCAATTTGATAAAGCGCTCGATGAAATATGGGTAACTGTTCGCTCGCTAAACAGCTATCTGGAGAGCGTAAAGCCGTGGGAGATTGCCAGTAAGCGCGAGAAAGATCCGGAAGCCGAAGCTCATTTAGCAGAAGTCCTTGCACACAGCGTCGGCACACTTTTGCAAATTGCAGATTTGCTGGTTCCCTTTTTACCAAATACAGCTGCGTCAATGCACAAAATATTTGAAAGTGGCGTGATTCAGCAGCCAGAATCAGTTTTGTTCCCGAGGATCTACGTCCACACGACTGATCCTCGATCGCCAAAAAAACCGGCGAACTAGCACATGCTCATCGATACTCATTGTCATGTTCACGAGGCATCGTACCCAATTGACAGCGACGAGGCACGTGAGCGAGCGAGACAAGCTGGCGTCGAGAAGCTGATTTGTGTTGGTACCGACCAGCAAAGCTCACTCGAAGCGGTCGAATTCGCTAATACGCGTGATGGAGTCTACGCCTCAATTGGCGTTCATCCCCACGAATCGTCGCATGGCTGGGGTAGTTTGAATGGTCTCAATTCCGAGAAAATTGTTGCAATCGGTGAAATTGGATTAGATTATTACTATACGCATAGTCCGCGCGAGATTCAGATTGAAGCGCTTGAGGCGCAATTGCATTTGGCAACTAATAGGCAGTTGCCAGTTATTTTCCATGTTCGGAATGCTTTTAAAGATTTTTGGCCCATTCTCGATAATTTTTCATCGATTACAGGGGTGCTCCACAGCTTTACAGATACAAAGTTGACATTAGAAAACGCTCTTAGCCGTGGTTTTTTAATTGGAGTTAACGGAATTAGCGTCTTTACAAAAGATAAAGAGCAGCAATCGATGTTCGCGTCGATTCCGCTTGATACACTATTGCTCGAAACTGATGCGCCGTTCTTGACACCGCCACCTTTTCGTGGTAAAGTGAATGAGCCCGCTTTTGTGAAGTATGTGGCAGAGCACCACGCGAGGGTTCGAAATATCTCGTACGAACAGCTCGAGCGCGCAACATTCGCAAATGCGACAGCGTTATTCGCTCTCTAAAGTTTTCTCTCGCAAGAGTAAAGCATGACAAAAACAGACACGACAAAAAATATCAATAACAATGATAAGGATTTAGTATGTCTGAAACTCCCTCCACTCTTTCATTCGAAGAAACGCCATTTGACAGTGGCGACAGACTCGATTTGCATGAGTCAAATTTGCAAAGTCCTGAAGTTGGCCACGAACGCGCTGAAGTCGCAAGGATAATTGGTGACGCAGCAGCTGCAGAGCAGAAACCCATGACATCGGAAGAATTAATAGCAGGTATTGGTAGGTCTGTCATGAAGTATCGGCAGGAAGGTTTGGCGCAGAGCGATTTCGGCTTGGCCGCCTAGTGTTATAATATGTCAAATTTATTTCAGAAAACTATAACACTTCTTACCGGATCACCCGACCCAGCAATTAGTTTTAAGATGCCAAAAAGAAAAGCCGTCAAGAAATTGACGGAGCGCGATCTTTTGCGCCTAGAAAGTCAGATTGGTTCACAGCTTTTCGGTCCAATTCCTGACGGCCATACTCGCGAATTTTTCTGCCTTGATGAAACCACCTGGATTTGGTACGAACAATGGCGAGACCAAAATGGCGTATCGAAAAGTTCAACAACACGCTATGAAGTCCATCCAAAAGGCGTCTTGAAAGTGCTTGAAGGCGCGCGCTACACTTACATAGAGGGCCAGGAACTCGATAATCTTTTACATGCCACTCGTCTGTATTACGAAAAAGTTGCCCGCGATGTCTATCATCGTGACCCACAAACCGGTTTGAAGCTGGCATAAACTTTATAGCTGATATACTAATAAGAATGAACACGTCAGATTTTATTTATCTTGACCATGCTGCCGCAACACCACTTGATCCAAAAGTTTTCAAAGTGATGCAGCCTTACTTTTCTGATAATTTTTTTAATCCATCAAGTCCCTACGCCCCGTCCGTAAAGGTGAAGCGAGATTACGAAGCTGCAAAGCACTCAATCGCGCAGACGATTGGCACGAAGCCTGACGAGCTAGTGATGACAGCGGGTGCAACAGAATCAATTAATTTGTCATTCTCGGCATCAAAAGGTGGCCACGTTGTGACGACTCAAATCGAGCATCAGGCGGTCCTGGCTGCAGCCAGTCAGTGTGCGAGCGTGACAACTGTGGCAGTTGATTCGTCAGGAATTGTTACTGCGAAAGCGGTCGCCGATGCGATAACACCAGAGACGACTTTTATCAGTGTTGGGCTGGCAAACAGTGAGCTTGGCACTTTGCAGCCACTGTATGAGATTGCCCGCTCTATCGCAGACGAACGCCAACGACGTCAAGAAAATAACGAAACAACGCCGCTATATTTTCACAGCGATGCGAGTCAGGGGGCTGGGCAGACTGATATCCATCCTGCTCGCCTAGGTCTTGATATGATGACGTTAAACGCCGGTAAGATGTATGGTCCTAAACAAGTCGGACTACTTTGGGCGAGCAATCGTGTTATGCTTACTCCGCAAATCTATGGTGGCGGTCAGGAACGAGGTCTACGTAGTGGCACTGAAAACGTTGCGGGAATCATTGGATTTGCCAAAGCACTTGAGCTGTCGGAAAAGCAGCGAAAAAGCGAAAGTGATCGATTAAAAAAGATTCGGGATATGCTCCAACGTCAATTAACCGACAAATTTCCCTCATCAGTCATTTCGGGTAACCAAAAACACCGATTGTCGGGACATCTTCATATTTCATTTCCTGGACTTGACGCTGAGCGTTTATTGTTTGCATTGGAATCTTTTGGTGTACTGGTTGCGACCGGAAGTGCGTGTGCGGCAAATAAAGGTACACGATCGCATGTTCTGACGGCTATCGGCATGTCTGATGAGATTGCCGACGGCAGCCTTCGAATATCCCTTGGTAAGTTATCAACAGTAGAAAATATTTCTCGGGCGGCTGAACATATTATTGCCGTTGTAACTGCTGAGCAAGCGAGGTTGTCGCGATGAAAGAACTATTTGCGGCACTTTTAGTCGCTATCATCGGCGTCATCGGGCTCACTGTTTTTTTGTCGCCGAATGATCTGGTATTGTGTGACGACACACCATCTAAAAAAGACACCTGCCAGAAAGTCGATGCGATTGTCGCTGTTAGCGGAGGTGATACTAAAGCTCGTGCCGGAGAAGCAATAAAATTATACAAAAATGGGTGGGCAAATAAAATAGTATTTTCAGGCGCAGCGTACGATAAAAGTGGGCCAAGTAACGCGCGCGTTATGAAGCTTCAAGCGCTATCAAAAGGCGTGCCAGAAAGCGCTATCGCAATCGATGAAGCCTCCGCAAATACCCGCCAGAACGCGGAACAAACTGTATCAATATTGAAAAATAGCGGTGTCAATTCAATGATTCTCGTAACCTCAGGCTATCATCAGCGACGTGCAAGTTTAGAATTCAGTAAACGACTTGGCGATTCGATAGCTATCAAAAATCATCCGGTTGCGGCAGACAACCAATGGTCAAAACTATGGTGGCTCACACCAACTGGCTGGTACTTGGCAGGGAGCGAATTTATAAAAATCATCGGCTTTTATGCGAGCGGACAATAACTAAAATGCAAAAAATTTATGTTGGTATGAGCGGCGGCGTCGATTCATCATTGACCGCTGCGCTTCTAGTTGAGCAAGGTTACGATGTGACTGGTGTTTATATGAAAAACTGGACGCAAGACTTACCGGGTATGGTTTGTCCGTGGGCTGAAGATTTAGCCGATGCCAAACGTGTCGCCGTACAGTTAGGCATCGACTTTAAAGTATTTGATTTTGAGACAGAATACAAGCATAAAGTTGTAGATTATATGATTGAAGAATACAAATCTGGACGTACTCCTAATCCTGACATTATGTGCAACCAAGAAGTAAAGTTTAGGCTATTTCTTGAGTCATCTATTGAGGATGGTGCTGACATGATCGCGACTGGCCATTATGCGGGCGTTAAGAGCGGAAAGTTAGTTAAAGCACGTGACGAAAACAAAGACCAGACGTACTTCTTGTATCGAATTTCTAGCGAAGCACTTCATAAAACAGTATTTCCTTTAGGCGAATTTACAAAACCCGAAGTGAGGAAAATGGCCGAATCTCGCGGACTTGTGACAGCCGCTAAGAAAGATTCTCAAGGAATTTGTTTTGTTGGGCAAATTGGAATTCGCGAATTTCTCGGTCAGTATGTGACGACGACTCCAGGTGATGTTATTGAGCTTGAAACAAACAAAAAGCTGGGCACGCACGACGGTGCGATTTTCTACACAATTGGTCAGCGACACGGCTTGAACATTGGTGGAGGTCTGCCGTATTATGTATCGGGAAAAGAAATGCAAAAAAATCAAGTCTTTGTAACACAAAATCTCAACGATGAGCATATGTGGCACAAAAAAATACAGCTCCAAGCTGCGCATTGGATACACAACATGCCAGAAAATGGCAAGACGTATCACGTCCGAATTCGCCACAGAGCGCCGCTTGTTGAGGCAATGTTTCACGAAGATACGCTCGAATTAGCGCAGCCACAGCGAGCGATTGCGCCTGGCCAATCTGCGGTTTTGTATGAAGATAATTGTTGCATTGGCGGTGGAATTGTTGCATAATTTTATGCAAAGAGAGCACGCAACTCGCTACTATTTTATTGTAGGAATGGTGGCGGTCGCTTTTATTATCGCCGGCAGCATCAGCTTTATCATCGCAACTCAACATAGCCAAGACCAGAGACTTATTTCCCCTGTTTCTTCGAGCGAGCCACGAATCTCAGTCGAAACTGTCGCAAGTGAATTACAGAAGCCATGGGACGTGACGGTCTTGCCAGATGAAACAATAATTTTTACAGAAAATTCCGGCACGCTCAAGACGATAAAAAACGGAGTGGCTCAAAAAGTCGCAGACATTGCAGGCGTCAATGCGCGAGGCGAAGGTGGGCTTATGGGATTAGCGGTAGATCCGAAATTTTCAGATACAAATCGAGTTTATCTTTGCTATAACACCGAAAACGATATTCGAGTTGTGAGCTGGAAATTGAATAATTCACTCACGGGTGTATCGAGCCCGAAAAATATCGTTACTGGGATCGACTCAAACGAGAGCGGTCGCCATTCTGGATGTCGTGCAGCTTTTGATGACCAAAATAATTTGTGGATTGGCACTGGTGACGCGGCGCAATCAACAAATCCTCAGAACCTCAGTAGCCTCGCAGGAAAAATCATTAAAGTTGACCGCAATGGCAACGCTCTAAAATCGTCGCCATTTTTGGATGACGCGAACGCCGATCCACGAATATTCTCGTATGGCCATCGAAACACGCAAGGCCTAGCGTTGTTTTCTGAGCAGAGAAATGGGATTCCAGGCTACAGTGTCGAGCACGGTAGTAGTATTGACGACGAAGTAAATCCGCTCGTTTCAGGTAATTTCGGGTGGAATCCAAAAAAACCATACGTAGAAAGTGGTGTTTCGATGACGGATCTTACTAAATTCCCTAACGCCATTGAAGCTGTGTGGAGTTCCGGAAAAACAACGGAGGCTCCATCGGGTGCGACGATTATTCAAGGTGAAAAATGGAAGAGCTGGGATGGAGCGATTGCGATTGCCATGTTAAAAGCCAAGCACATAAAGATACTGACCCTCAGCAACGGAAAAGTCGCCAAAGAATTTCAGGTATTAAATGAATACGGCAGAATTCGTGACGTTGAACAATCTCGCGATGGTTCGCTATACGTTACAACCGATAATGGTGGCGGTCGCGATGTGTTGCTAAAGATTACTCCAAAATCTGAGTAAGCAAAAGTCTCGTGCTATAATTCTTAGCATGAGCATAGTAGGCAAAAAACAAAAAGGCTTTACAATTGTTGAGTTGCTGATTGTAATTGTAGTGATTGGTGTTTTGGCGGCGATAACGACGGTGGCATACAACGGTATCCAGAATAGAGCTAAAGTATCAAAATCATCAGCTGATTTAAAAGCAATAAGCTCGGCCTTGACGCAATATTATTATGCCAACAATAAGTACCCATGTTTTGATCACGCTTGGGACGATACTAAAGAGATCGCATGGTCAAAGCCCTATATTTCATGGCCAAGCAGCCCTTGGGGCGGTCATTATCATTGGGAGCATCAGCAAAGCTATTTACTCTACTCGATATCTGTGGAGAATCCAGGCCAAGCAAACGCCCAAGCCATCGACTCCAGCATAGATGATGGAAATCTATCTACAGGCAAGGTAATTGGTAATGGTTTTAGAATCGAAGTAGGCATGATGGATCAGAGTGTCCCGCTTAACGATTGTCACATATAAAAGTATTAATCTTTACTTACACACCACACTCCTAACATTCATGATGCTGTAGCTGCTATAATAAGCTAGAATGAACACCCAACAAATCCGCAACGCTTACATCAAATTTTTTGAAGAACGACACCATGTCGTGGTCAAACGTGCGCCACTTATTCTTAAGGACGACCCAACAACCCTCTTTACAGGTTCTGGTATGCAGCCAATGATCCCGTATCTCTTAGGAGAGCCGCATCCAGATGGAAAGCGGATTGTTGATTCACAGACTTGTCTTCGTGCGCAAGATATAGAAGACATCGGCGACAACCGTCACACGACGTTTTTTGAAATGCTTGGTAACTGGAGCATGGGAGACTATTTTAAGGATCAGCAGATCGAATGGGTTGCTGAATTCTTGTTTGACGTTGTTGGGCTCAATCCAAAAAATGTTTACGTGTCGTGCTATATTGGCAACGAAACGTACGGCATTCCGCGTGACAATGAGGCAATTGCGCTATGGACAAAAATATTTAACGCAAAAGGTATCGACGCAAAAGTCGTTGAAATGGGGACAGCGGAAAATGGTGACAAACTTGGCATGCAAGGTGGTCGAATTTTCTTGTATGACGGTAACGAAAACTGGTGGAGCCGAAACGGTAACGAAGAAAATACGCCAATTGGCGATCCGTGCGGGCCGGACAGTGAGATGTTTTATGACTTTGGCGACGCTGCGCACGACGCGAGTTTCGGTGAGCCGCACCCTGCCAGCGACTCTGGGCGATTTATGGAAATCGGTAACAACGTTTTTATGGCGTACAAAAAGGTGGCCGATGGAAAATTTGAAAAACTCGAAAAACCAAATGTCGATCATGGTTCTGGACTCGAGCGAATTGCTGCCGCCAAGCTCGGTAATCCAGATGTTTTTAAAATTAGTTTGATGTGGCCGATTATCGAAAAGTTGGAAATGCTGAGCGGTACAAAATACGAAAAACATACAGAAAGCATGCGCGTAATTGCCGATCATTTGCGTGCGGCAACGTTCCTTGCAGTCGATGGTTGTGTGCCGAACAATAAAGAGCAAGGTTATGTGATGCGGCGACTGACTCGACGCGCGATTGTAAAGGCGTTTGATCTTGGTATTGAACAAAATTTTATGGAAGAAATTGTTCCTGTTATTGCTGACCTGTATCACGACGATTTTCCGGAGGTTGCTGCTTCGAGAGATGATGTCATTGCGGTGTTGATTAAAGAAGAGAAAGCATTTAAACAAACATTACGTAAGGGACTCAAAGAATTCGACAAGCTTTTTGCATCAAGAGATGCAAAAATGGTAAACAGTGACGGATCTCCAGCAAGTACTTCGCGTGACCTTGACTGGCCAAACGCACAAAAAAGCAACTCTGGTGTCGCGTTGTTCACACTTTATGACACGTATGGGTTTCCGGTTGAGCTTTCCGTCGAAGAAGCTACTAAAAGAGGTATAGGACTTGATAATGATTGGGATGAACAGTTCGGCGTAAAAATGCAGGAGCAACGCCACCGTTCGCAAACCGCTGCAAAGGGAGCCTTCAAAGGTGGTCTCGGCGGCGATAGTTTACAACACAAAAAATACCACACGGCGACACACCTCATGTACGCCGCGCTCAAAAAAGTCGTCGGCGACCACGTCACGCAGCACGGTAGTAATATCACCGAAGAGCGTTTGCGGTTTGATTTTAATAACGATGAAAAAGTCACTCGTGAGCAACTTTACGAGGTAGAAAAATTAGTCAATGAATGGATTTCGTGGAATTTGCCGGTTTCATATCAAGAGTACCCGACAGATCAGGCGTTTGACATGGGTGCGATAGGCGCATTCGGCGACAAATACGGCGATTCCGTAAAAGTCTACAAAATAGGCGACGGCGACCAACGCGTGAGTTTCGAAATCTGCGGCGGTCCGCACGTTGAGCAGACGGGGCAGCTTGCTGAAGATAAAAAAGTTTTCAAAATTACTAAAGAAGAATCAAGCTCTTCTGGCATCCGACGCGTCAAAGCTCAGCTCTTTTAGTCGTCGCTATACTGACTTTTTGCTAATGGCTTGGTTTGAACGGGCGACGTGCAGTTGAGATGATATGCTGCAAATTCAATCGCTGCGATAAAATCCCCGGTGTCTGCATGCATAGGTGTGCGTGTTTCATCTCCGTTTTTCGTTTCGCTAACATAAAATTTTATTTCGGCGCCATTACCTAGGTCAATTTCTGTCTCGATCGCTTTCTTGCTGTCAGTAAGTGTATTATTCTCGTCGATAGAGAGGTTCACATTAAGAATTCGTCGAAGCGCTGCGCTCACGATTTGTCCATCATCGACCGTGTAAACAAAACTTCCCGTCATATCTGGTGCGTGAAAAGAATCTAATTCATATCGATTCTCGCTACTAAAATAGACTGAATTTTTTTGCAATGCATCAATAAAAGCGGCATACAGCTCACCCGCATTAGGATTAAGCGCTCTGAACTGAGAAAAATCGTTAGTTTTACTAGGAAAACTACAGAGACTTGCAAAAAACATATTAATTTCAGATTGAGGTACGCGGTCAGCATCGCGGACGGTTCCACGAATTGTAAGTTGATCCGGTGAATCAGGCAACTCCTGACTATAGCCTGGGCGATCGACAGAGTATATACTTTGACTTTCGAGCGTATCATCTCCTAGTACAAAGCGTACAGTTACGCCGGATGTAGGATCGTCCCTTGAGTGTGACATATCAATTTGTATTTCACTAATATCGCCATAAAGTGCCTCGTAGGCGAGCACAGATCCAGGGAGGTAACGCGCATGTTCTCTGTCGAACGAAAACTTATATTCAGATATATTAGGTTCTTTCTCAGATTCAAGAGTCTTAACAAGCGATTCCGCGCCCGACATGAGGTCGGCTAAAAGCTTGAACCGGTCCGTGTTGTTTATTGGAAAATCATGAAGCTCACTTGTTTCTGTACTATTTTGATCAACGGGTGTTCGTTCTGGCAAAGGCATGATAATATTAAATCACAAAAATTGTAGAAATGCAATCTTTGCCAGCACGGGCGACACTAGTATATAATAGTAATCACTTATGGTTTTTGAAAAAATACGCAGCAAGTCCCAAGCGAAAGTTGATAACAATTACGTAGTGGCTCTCGACATCGGGACGGAATTTGTCAAAGCGCTTATTGCAAGGCTGCATGATGACGACTTAGAAATTGTCGGTGTTGGTCGGTCGCGTCAAGATTTGAGCGACATGCATTCGGGGGCAATTGCTGATATTTCCGGTGTGGTGCGAAATTGTGAAGAGGCACTCTCTGAGGCTGAAGATCAAGCAGGGCTACAGGCTAAGCGAGTGGTTATTGGCATAGCTGGTGAGCTCGTGAAGGGTGTGACAAATACAATTCGATATCGTCGCCCACAGCCCGATCGTCCACTTGACACGGCCGAAATGGAATTTATTATCGAAAAAGTTCAAGAACGTGCGCAAGGCAAGGCTCAGCGACAAATTGCGCTTGAAACAGGTAATGAAGAAGTTGAAGTGAAGCTGGTGAATTCTGCTCTTGTCAGCATTCATATCGATGGCTACAAAGTGAGTAATCCGATTGGATTTCAAGGTAAAGACGTTGCTGTGCAAATTTATACTGCCTTTGCGCCGATGGTACATATTGGTGCATTAGAGCGAGTCGCTGACGAACTGGCGCTCGAACTCGTTGCGGTTGCCGCCGAGCCGTTTGCAGTTAGCCGTTCGGTGCTTGGAACTGACGCTAGCTCTAATTTCACTGCAATTTTAGCCGATGTTGGTGGCGGAACAACGGACATTGCGGTTGTGAATGACGGCGGTGTTGAGGGGACGAAGATGTTTGGTATTGGCGGACGTAGTTTTACGAGAACGATTGCGACAGACATGAATCTTAATTATGATGACGCCGAAAAAATTAAAGTAAACATCGAAAGCCCTTCTATCAAAGCTTCCGTTACAAAAGACGCAACTGCTGCAATTGATAAAACGCTAGAAGTCTGGCTGGCTGGCGTCGAGCTTGCACTGAGCGAATTTGACTCGGTCGATCATTTGCCAAATCGAATTCTCTTGTGTGGTGGAGGATCCAGCTTGAAAGTGCTTGTCGACGCATTGTCCGAAAAAGATTGGTATAAAGAATTGCCATTCACGAAGCGGCCATCAGTTCAATTAATTCATCCTAGTGATGTCGTAGGGATTCGCGATTCTACAGACGACGCCAACGATCACACGTTCATCACTTCCATGGGCTTGCTGCGGGTCGGATATGATACAATGATCGGGAGTAGCGAAAGCGATAGCATAAAAGAAAAACTAAACCGGATTCTTCGCATATAGACATGAACAAAGACATCATTTACATCGATGTAGAGGACGATATTACTGCTATTATTAGCAGAGTTAAGGGTTCCGGTGAGAAAATTGTTGCATTAGTGCCACCGAAGCGAATTGGTGTATTACAAAGCGCCGTGAACTTACGTCTTTTAACACGGGCGGCTGACCAAAGTAAAAAGCATTTGGTGCTGATTACTGCTAACGACGCACTTATGGCGCTCGCGGCTTCCGCTAAAATTCCAGTTGCCAAGAATCTCCAGAGTAAGCCTGAGCTGGCACAGATTGCCGCGCTTGATATCGACGATGGCGATGATGTCATTGACGGTTCGCAGCTACCGGTCGGAGAATTGGTACGAACAATCGATACGCCAGCCACAACTGCGACAATGTTGGCGCAGCCTGCGATTGACGATACGATCAAACAACTCTTTGAGGATTCTCCTGCAAGAGCGGTGCCGCCGGCCGCCGGTCA
>Ga0115547_1000083_pt1 | contig 62885 bp, 65 predicted proteins | sample COGITO_mtgs_1004_3_FD_87185 | JGI IMG/M metagenome (GOLD analysis project Ga0115547, IMG submission 87185) | Pelagic marine microbial communities from North Sea - COGITO_mtgs_100420 | ecosystem: Environmental > Aquatic > Marine > Epipelagic | place: Germany:Helgoland, sampling site Kabeltonne...
CGACGGCAACCAGCACCACGAAGCCGACGGCAACCAGCACCACGAAGCCGACGGCAACCAGCACCACGAAGCCGACGGCAACCAGCACCACGAAGCCGACGAACAACGGTGACAACAACGGTGGCTCGGACGGTTCTGGTCCAGCGGGTTCGCCCGCTGGTCAGGTGGGTACGCCCAACCCCGGTTCGCCGGGTGCGGCGTCAAACGCTGACGCACCTGTTGTTGAGGTTCCCCAGCCCGGTGCGCAAGCTCCGAGCCAGGGTCTCGATGACGACAGCAGTCTGAGCGGTGACTCGGGGTTGAACCCTGGTTTTAACGCGCAGACCGGCTGGGATGACCACAGCCAGTCCGGTACGAGCCGGAAGAGCGTTTCGACGCTCATCTTGCTCGGCCTGGCATGTGCCGTGGCCATGTACGCCACCCGCAAGCGCGGTGCGCGTACGTAAGACCGCCTCATGGAGCTCACTTTTCGTCACGGTGTTTATTGTGGCGGGAGCGTGTAGCTCCTTGCCACTGCAAGCATCTGATGTGACGGTGACGGCGCAGCCGGAGGTGCAAGCCTCTAGCTCGTCGTCACCGTCGGTGGCTTCAGAGGCGGTTTCGCCGCCGTCCACATCCGCTTCGCTGCCAGCGACGCAGAATGAGACGGTTCCTGCACGGCCAGAAGTACTTATGCCGCAACTCTTTATCAGCCAAGCAGCGCCGACACAGGTAGCCATTCCTGAAATCGGTTACGCTGCACAAGCTGGTGAGATGACGACTGACGGCGATGGCAATATTGACCCGCCAACGCTCGAAGACATTTACGTCATCAGCAATGTCGGTGGCTTGCCGGGAACGAATACGGGTAATACCGTATATCTGGCGTGCCACGCATGGCTTGGGCATGACGCACCATGTAACTCAATTTCCCAGAAAGCTGCATCGGGACAACAAATCCAGGTGACAACGGCCAACGGGATCTTGAGTTACGTCGTTCAGGGCGTAAAGCTTTTTGGCAAAAACGGAGAGTTTTACAACTCCGCTGATGTCAGGGCGAAAGTATCTGGACGATTGGTGATAGTAACCTGCTTCTATGATGCGGATGGCAACTCGACAAAGAATATTGTCGTTTTTGCCCAGCTGTCTTCATGGCGGTAGATGGATGAACAGTGCGCTTCCCGGAGTGCGTGGTTGATGAGTGTATGGCAATCCAGCTATACGACAAACTCTCCCACGCCCTCCGGGCACTCACTATGAGCTGAATATTTCAGCCCGTAGCAGGTGTTTTCATCGGGTTATTTCGAAACGTTGAAGCGAAATTCGACGACGTCGTCGGGCTGCATGATGTAGGTTTTGCCCTCGGTACGTACTTTGCCGGCACTTTTTGCGGCGGCTTCCGAGCCAGCTTCAAGTAAATCGGCTGAACTCATTATTTGTGCAGCAATAAAGCCTTTTTCAAAGTCACCGTGAATAACTCCGGCGGCCTGAGGTGCAGTCGCGCCACGCTTTATGGTCCAGGCGCGAACTTCTTGCACGCCTGCGGTGAGGTAACTCTGCAAGCCGAGCGTTGAGTACGCAGAATCGATGAGTGCATTAAGACCAAGCTGCGTCATGCCGTATTCACCGAGCATTTCGGCTGCATCATCACTATCGAGCTTCCGCAGCTCTTCTTCGAGACTTGCGCTAATAAAAATTGTTTGTGCAGGCGCAACAAGTTGTTGCAGGTCGGCGATTTTTGAAGAATTCGTCAAGTCTTTTTCCGCGACGTTAAACGCGTAAATGACAGGTTTTGCAGTGAGAAGATGAAGATCAGCGATTGCCTCGCTGTCGAGATCGGCGACTGCTGAAAGTGGCGTACCAGATTGTAGATCCTGAAGGAGCGTCTGTAGATAATCCAGCGTCGCTTTAACTTTTGGCTGACTTTTCGATTCTTTTTGAAGTTTCGGCAGTCGGTTTTCGATGGTTTGGATATCGGCAAGAATGAGCTCAGTATTAATGATTTCAATGTCTGATTGCGGGTTAACAACTCCGTTGTCATGACGCAAAATATCACTATTTTCGAAAGCTCGAACCACGTGAACGATCGCGTCGCATTGTCGAATGTTGGCGAGGAACTTATTGCCGAGGCCTTCACCTGTGCTCGCGCCGGCAACCAGGCCGGCGATGTCGACGAACGTTACGATTGCGGGAATAATTTTGGTCGTTTTATACAAATCAGCTAACTTCTGCAGTCGCTCGTCGGGAACAGGAACGATGCCGGTATTCGGTTCGATTGTCGCGAAAGGATAGTTGGCCGCGAGGATGTCATTGTTTGTAAGTGCATTAAAGAGCGTCGATTTGCCGACGTTTGGGAGGCCAACGATGCCTATACTTAACATTTAACCCAATGTCCGACGGGTTAGAGCTAATATCTGATTGGGTTGGAACGCTTGAGTTGCTATACTTAACATTTAAATCAATCTTTTCTGTCGCAAGAACTGGTATGCGTCCCCATACACTCACTTCTTCTTTTGTTGCGACGACTTTAGTAACTACCTTTTGGACGATTTCTTTCTTCTCGGCAAAATCCAAGTCTTCTACCAATTTTATCATGCCACCGGCCAATTCCTCTAGAGGTAGAGAGGGTTTGTTGGCTATTTCGTCCTCGATAGCCTTAATTTCTTCTACAATACTATGTGAGCTTTCATTGATTTCGTGTTTTCGCTCCTTATATTGGTGTTCGGTAATTTCACCCTCGCCGAAGAGATTGAGGAACCGTTGATGTTTTTCCTCAAGTCCTCGCTGCCGCTCCTTTAGCCGTGCTAACTCTGATTGGAGAGGGGATACTCGCTCATCTTGCCACTTCTTAGCTTGTTCAAAGACTAGCTCTGGTTGCTTGAGTAGACCTTCTAAGTTACTCCACACTAAATCATCCAGTACAGGTACATTTATACCGTGCTGATAACAATTCCGTGTTCCTTTGCCATTATTGAGCCTGTCGGTGCAACGGTAATAACGACTACCATTGGCAGGGTCGCCAGTACGAGCAAGCCCACAAGGACAATAGATTGCACCACCAAGAAGGTATTTATTCTTACTGTTGTTTCGTGGGGCATAGCGTTTATTTCGTGCAAGCTGTTCCTGAACTTTCTTGAAAAGCTCTGGCGTAACAATGGCAGGAACTTTGACCATCATCCATTCTTCTTTTGGTCGAGCGACACGACTACCTTTAACGGTTCGGCGGTATTTTTCTACCTTACGAGGGTTTTTCGTTTCGACTGATTCGGTTTTATTATAGTAATGCTCGCCCATGTAAGTGGTATCTCGAAGCATCCTATCGAGAACACTAGTGGACCAATACTTTTTCTTGCCTTTTAGTGGGGGAATACCGAGTTTGTATAGCCTTGCTCGTATTGCATATTTGCTCAAGAACTCCTCGCCAGACCATGTATAGATGTCTCTTACGACGGCAGCTTGGTTCTCATTGATAGAGAAGTAGCCGTCACTTACATTCTTGATTTCAGGCCCAGAGCTAATGGTAGAGGCACTTGGCAAGCAGTTAGAAGAAAACGGACTAGGTAGTGATAATCTCCACCAAGACTTCTTCCCTCATTACAGCGAAGCAAACTACTAGAAATATGACGGTTGGGGTAAATTACGGTAAAATAGAGATATGAAACGAGTGTTCCAAGGAGTTGTTTCCGTATTCATGCTTTCAGTACTCAGTGTGCTGTCGTTAGGTATACATGCGGCAGCTGTGCAGACGATGAATATGGGGCACTCGATGGGCGGTGCGTCCCATCAAGCTACTTCATCTAGCTGTTTTACCGCTTGTACGACAGCGACTCTTTATAAAGATGTTATTAAGGACACTGACAAGGATGAGGATGACAAGCCGCAGCCTCCATTCTACGCTCAGTTTCAGACTTCACCTCTATTAGCCCTCAAAGAACAACATAAACAAGAAGCCAGGTCTGCTATTGACCGAGAACCACCTCCTGACGGCGTGCCAGCCTACATTGGCTTGACCGTCTTTCGTGCTTGAGATTTAGCTGTTTACGTTTTACTAAATAGCTAAGTTAGGAGTGCTTTATGAATAAAAAGAATAAACAAATGCTTATTGCGGGGCTTGTCGCCCTTGTGGTTGTGGTAGGTGCTGCGGTTTTTGTGTTCCGTGACCAACTATTCCGAAGCGTTTCAGTCCAGCCGCCATCAGAAACGGCACAAGTCGATAAATCGTCAGATACATATAAGCAATACGCTGCTATGACTGGCGAGACCTATGACCGTAATTTCATCGCCAATATGATAGCTCATCACCAGGGAGCTGTTGATATGGCGAAACTGGCACAGAAAAACACCAAACATCAAGAGTTGAAAAGTATGGCAAACGACATCATTTCGGCTCAAGAAGGTGAAATTAGCAAAATGGAGTCCTGGCAAAAAGATTGGGGCTATCCATCGACAAGTGCCGACAACATGATGGACCATAGTGCAATGGGCATGATGGATAGTATGGCTGGCATGACTGCTGAGCTTGAGGGTAAGACAGGTGATGACTTTGACAAAGCCTTCGTAGAGCAGATGATAATGCACCATCAGTCGGCTATCGACATGGCGGCACCTGGCGAACAGAATGCCGAACAACAGGAGGTAAAAGACCTTGCTAAGGCAATCGTTTCCGCCCAGACTAAAGAAATCCAGCAAATGAACCAGTGGCAACAAGCGTGGGGCTATGACAATTAGACCATTTCCTGCCGTGCTAGCAGTTACCATGGTAGGCTTTGTAGCAGTTGTTGTGGTTGGAAAAATGACCGCACCACCAGAGCCACCACGCCCAGGTGTTGAACAAAGTGATTATGGTCGTGAGCATGTAAAGAGCAAGGAGTACGGCGGCGACCAGCCACCAACTTCCGGTCCACATGCCAGTCCTGTTTCGTGGGGGGTATATGACACGGAAATCCGTGATGACCAGGCGATACACAACATGGAGCATGGCGGAGTTTTTGTATCATATCAGCCAGGTCTGCCAAAAGACCAGATTGACAAGCTAAAGGAGCTGCTGTCAGAGCCGTTCTCTGACCCGAAGTTTCAGCCGAAAAAGATAGTACTTGCACCAAGAGCTGAGAACAAATCTCCTATAGAGCTTAGTTCGTGGCGTCGGAGCGAAGCACTAGCAAGCTATGACCAGAAGAAAATAGAAGATTACATAACGAGGAATCTGGGCAAGAGTCCAGAGCCGCTTGCACGGTAGGTAGTTATGAGAAAGATAGTGCCAATAGCAATCATGGTGCTTGTAATTGGAGGAGCGGCTTTTGGTTGGTGGTTTTTACAAAATCAATCAGCCTCTGCTCCAAAGGACAAAGTGACACACCCGATTGGTAAAAGCGAAGAGAAGGCCAATCCAAAAGAGCACAACTATACGGATGTTGATTTTGCACAGAAAATGATAGTACATAATCAGCAAGGTATTCAGATAGCGGATGTTGCCAAGAAAAATGCTACAAGCGAGGAAGTTCGACAGTTGGCAGCATCAGTCAGTGAGGGGCTGTCGAATAATACGAAGCAATACATTGGTTGGCTGAGTGAATGGAACGAAAAGTATTTCAACCTTTCCGATTTCCCTCAAATGGATGGGCATGACATGTATCCCACGCATCCCGGCATGGCGAGTTTAGGGGAGCTTGAGAAACTCAAAAAAGCTACAGGTAATGCAGTTGATGAGCAATTCTTGAGTCTTATGATTAAACATCACGAGGGGGCGAACGAGATGGCAAATAGTATAGCGTTTGAGAGGATGCAGTTTGGTCAGATGGTTGATTTGAAAACAAAGACACTCAAACGACAGGCAGAAGAAATACAGACGATGAAACAATTAGAAGCTAAAGGAGAATAAGAGATATGAAGAATAAGATGTTTGTCACGGTAATTATTGTGCTTGCAGTTATTGCAGCAGCAATCTGGTATTTTGCAGTCTTTTCTATAAAACCAGAATCAACACGGACGACGCAAGATACTACGCAAAAGGAAGAGAAGCCAGCGGATGACAACAAGTACGCAACCTTAACAGGTGATGCGTTTGATGAAGCCTATATCGCAGACATGCTCGCTCACCACGAGGGTGCCATGAATATGGCCGAACAAGCTCAAGCAGTTACCGCACATGAGGAGATTCGTACACTTTCCGGGAATATCACACAGAGTCAGGGTGCGGAAGTTATGAAGATGCGTACATGGCAGAACGAGTGGGGGTATAAAGAGACGATGAGTGGCGGCCACAATAGTCACGGAGGAGGAGGTGCTGACATGGGGGGCGATATGGTCGAGATGCAGAATAAGTTAAAGGATTTGACAGGCGAGGCATATGACAAAGAGTTCCTCAAGCAAATGATTCTTCACCATGAACAAGCTATTGAGATGTCTCGCTACGCTGAAACAAATGCCAAACACCAAGAACTCAAAGACTTGGCGAGAGAGGTTATAAATGCTCAAACGAAAGAAATCGAACAGATGAAGCAATGGCAGCAAGAATGGGGATACTAAGAGTAGTGACATCAATACTGAACAAAGGAGTTACTCATGCGTAAGAAGAGCGACATCGTATTACCTATAATTGCCGTATTCCTAGTTGTCGCTATTGGAGCAGGTATCTGGGTGCTTGTGGGTAATCGCCAGCCCCAGACATCGCCTCAAGACGCACCCGAACAAGCAAAAACATTCACCATGAACGAGGTCGCACAGCATGATTCAAAAGAGGATTGCTGGGCAATCATATCTGGAGATGTGTATGATTTGACTAAGTTTATTAATCGTCATCCAGGGGGTGATGAAATACTTCGAGCGTGTGGCACGGATGCAACAACCTTATTTACAAAACGTCAGACTCAAGAGGGACAAGCAGTTGGTTCGGGTAGTCCTCACAGCCAAGCAGCAAGTGAGCAGCTGGCTAAGCTCAAAATCGGGATACTCGTTAAAGAATAGCGGTATTATTTCTTGGGGGGTTCTGCTGTTGTGAAAGATGCCATACAATAACTACATGAACGTACCCGTAAAAGCAGCTGTGTTTAAGAGTTTGCGTGAGAATCGTAATTACGATATATCAATGCTTTCTCAAAGGTCAGGGCTAGAAGAGACTAGTCTTGTTGGGTATGACACACAAGATTCGACAATCGAACTTGCGACACTTGAAAAAATCGCAAAAGTCTATAAGAAGCGTTGGACAATTTTCTTGCTCCAAGCTCCCGAAGTACTCAAGAAGCACGGCAATGATAATCGCTCACGACATAACAAAAAAGAAGTCCTCGATGTCGACCTACTAAATGCACTTGATACTGCCGAATACATTCTTGAAACGAGTGCAGAATTGGGTGGTAATGCTAGTAAAGAAATCCCTCAAGTAAATATTGATATTGCCATTAACCCCGATGGATATGCACAGAGACTAAGGGAAGCGATGAAAGTCGATGATAAGAAGCTGCATAGTCAAACCGATGATTTTGGGGCATTAAGGTTTTGGAAAGACGTTCTTACTGATTACGGGCTATACATATCTGAAATGGGCTGGGAGACAGAAAGTGTCCGTGCCTTCTCAATCATTAAAAAAGACCGAGCCATCGTTGTTTTAAGTACGAAAGAGAACCCTCAACCTAGAACATTCTCTCTCTTCCATGAGCTGTGTCATGTCTTAATGAAGCAAGAGGGTATATGTGACCTGCATGAAGGTGCAGATGACATAGAGGCTCTCTGTAATCGTTTTGCGGCGGGATTTCTTATGCCCGAAACTAGCTTTAGGACACTAGCTACGGAAATCGGTGTTAAAAAGAATGTTATGCCTAGCGATGACCAGCTAAAGAGTTTGCGTAAGTTTTTCGGTACAAGCCGCCTCGCTACCTACAGGAGGCTTTACACACTAGGCTACATTACCAAGCCTCAATATGAATCAGTCCAGAATGACTATTCCGACAGCTTAAAATTACCCGACAAGAAGAGTGGCAAAAAGTCTCAAGGTGGTGATTACTATCGCAATATGCTTAGCAGCAACGGTAAGCGATTCACTGTGGAGGCTTTCAATGCTTACTCAAATGGTGTGATAGGTACGAGGACGCTTTCCCGAATACTGAATGTATCTGTTGATAATTTACAAAAGTTTAGAGAGAGGGTGGACAAGAGTGGAATATCATCAGCATGAGTACTCAACAGGCAACTCTTCTAGCTACACACTGCATTGACGCCAACGTATTGTTTAACTTTTGGAAGCTCGGTCCTGACGAGCCTTATGGTAAAGATGTTTTCAAGACCCAATGGGACATTGTAGAAAAAAGGATTGAAGCGGGAACCATAGTAGCCCCTAAGGCTGTTTATGATGAGATTATGAAGGGTAAGATTCCTGACGACCCTCTCAAGCAATGGGCAAAAGACCACTCATACATGTTTATTGAGCTTGATGAGCTTGATGTCGACCAAGTTGCAGCAATGGCACCTATTGTTACCAAATACGATGTATATAACGACATGCAACGGGGAAGCTACGCAGACTTGTGCGTAATCGTACTTGCAAAATCACGCAACCTAACGGTTCTTAGTTCAGAGAGAACAGCACCACAGATAAGTATGAAGAATCCTAAAATACCCAACGTGTGCCAAGACCAGGATGTGAGCTGCACCACGCTCGTTGAGATGTTTCGTTCAGAGGGCGTTTCGTTTTAAGAAGAACAGAGCAGTTTCTCGATTTCTTCTATGTACTCGTCCGAGTAGCCACGACCTCCTCGGTCTGTGTTCGGCATACGCAGTTTTAGCTCGAAAGGCAATTGTGTTGGAACTTTAATATGCCGATTTCTAATGCCATTACAACATTGTAGCATAGCATGACGGGGGTAGAATGGCAGAGTATACAAAGTTGAACGTATATATCATGGCCCAAAAGCACAAAAATAATCTGTAAACTAAGTCAATTTGAAGATAGCAATCAAGTTGTCGACATGTCGAGGAAGAAAATAATAACTTGCGAGTGTTTTAGAATGAATTATGGCAGCAATCCGTATTTGCAGGTAAGCACGATCTACTAGTATGATTGCTTGGGCTCTGGTACGCCGTTGATGAGGCGTTTTACAAAAATAATGAATATGCCTGTCAAAGATAGATTTAAAGCTAATGAAAGTAGGGCAACGGTGACTATAGGCCCTCCGATTCCGTAACTAATGCTGAGCACCAAAATGCCTGCTCCAACCTCACCTCGTGGCCACATGCCTACTGCAACTGCTAGGCGATGGCGCCAATGCGCTTCTTTGCGGTAGCAAAACGCAGGAAACATTTTACCAATGTTGCTAAGTATTGTGATTGCGAGGACGTGGAATAGTATGGTTTGCCACGGAAGGCTTGGTTGACTGGCGGTAACAGTATCGATGTTAGGCGTTTTTTTGTCAGTCGTCGAACTACTTAGATTAGTATCTACCGATATTCCATCGCTTTGCTTTGTTGCTGACTGAACGTCAGTTGCGCTAAATATTGTCGGCATGCTTAATCCGACGAGTAGCATAAATGCACCAGATACGATTGTTGCGGCTCTGCGCTCATCACGATGGTTTAGTAAGCGGTGCATGTCGTGTTCAACGCTGATAATGTCTTCGTCGGGAGTAGACACACGGCGGGGCCTCGCGACACATCCGAGTACAAAGGCAGGCAATAGTACCTCTATGTGCACTGGGACAGACGGATCTAGTAAGGTGCTTCCTGAATAGATTAACTCACTCACTCCAACTATCAATAGTGAGTAAAAGAGTATCCATCGCCATGAAACTGGAATTTCTATTTTGTGTAGCCAGATGTAGGCAACGGCTAATAGCCCAAACATGAGCGCCACAATAATTCCTAATTGCCACGCAAGACCAATAATTAGCATTTGAAGAGGGATCATTAAAAGTACTGTGTCTAAATCATCGAAAATAGCCAAAATTCGTGCTTTTTTGAAAACCCATGTTGCACCAAGGCCGGCTGCTGCCAGCATACTAAACAATACACCGGCAGAGGTGGGTGCGGCAAAGCGTCCGGCTAATAGCGATTCGGTGATTGCATTATAGTTGAGCCATACGTCCGATGGCAGCATGACGAAGATAAAATAGCCGGCTACCAGTACCCATGGTAAGAACGCCGCCGTAAATGCAACTGCATAGTCCCAGCCATAGCTACTGAGCTTTGATTTATCAATATGAAACTCAAAGCCAACTCGGATCATTATAAAAGCCAAACCAATCATAACGGCAATTCGTATTACATTGGAAATGCTTTCAAAATTTTCACCAAGCACTGATGGCAAGACCTGAGACAGTATCAGGCCAGTTACGAGCAAAATTGAATATATAATGACTTGTTTCACGTTTTTATATGGAATTAGTTAGATTGATTTTACTACCCTTATAATACCATAGGCATTTTGCTCGAAAACGAAGTTCATGGGTTATGGTAAGAACGGTGCGATATGCTATCATACAAGCAACGATAAGCATAAGGAAAACCCTCGTGAATCACAGCATAAATCAACAACAAAAAAAACCGGATGCGGTAAAAAAGAATAGGTTCTCTCAAAAGAGATGGATTTTCGGTGGTCTAGCCGCACTTTTCGTTGTCGGACTTATTGTTGCGTGGGTTATCGCGATGTCGTTGATGCAGACAACCGAAAAAATTGCCGAAACAACTACTGAGGAATCTTCTCAAGACCAGCGCCAACAGAAGGTAGCGGCTGTTCAGGAAGAAGCGCAAAAAAAAGCTTCGGAACAAAAAAGTGTTTCAGGTGCGACAACAACGTATGACAAAGCGATTAAAGAAGCCACCGACCCGAAAGTTAAAAGTGAATTATCTTTAAATAAAGCGTCGGTTTTGTATAACAGTAAAAAACCAAATGATGCAATAGACGCAGCGCTCGCTGCCGAAGGTGCATCACCAAGTCGAGCGACTGCGGACTTCCTGGCGCAGTTGTACTACCAGCAAAACAATAAACCAAAAGCACTTGAATTCTACAAAAAAGCGCTAGATCGTCTCGACAAATCTGCATCTAGGGCTGATGTTGACGCCAAACAATACGAAGCGCTTATTAAAAATCTTAGCGAGTCATAGGGGTAACATGGTGATAAAAACGCGTACTTTTTTACCAAAAATTGTCCTAGGAGTTATAGCGGCAATTGTGCTTTCATCGGGTATTTACGTCGGTGCAAATGCTGCCTACGGAAGAAATAATAACTACCAGGGATATTTTTCTGGCATACAACGAGGTCCAGGTGGCCAAGATGTGCTGCCCGGGCTGAGATGCGGTGCAGATCAGTACAATGGTATTCCAATTATATGTGATGCACTACCAGTGAATGAAATCAACAATGTACGGTCACTGGTTGATCTATTGCGTCGCTACAATAGTTCCGGTGATCGGCAAAGAGTTACAGGCTCAGCGTTTGTCGTCTACACCATGCTTGGCCGTCCTGGTGGCAATAATACCCCACGGCAGGTTAGTTCCGATGATTTCAATGAACTCACTGATCGCTTAAATTATGCTCAAAGTCGTCAGCTTATCAACTGGCTTGGTTTTTCTCAAAAAGACATTAACAGTCTATGGCAAGGACCTGGTGTTGATGATGATGCATTTTTTGATGGTCGAGATAGCCAGGGGAATCTTCAGTCTGGGTTTAGTATAATTATTTATAACGACGGACCCTTTACTGGCGGCGCAGCGTTTCTTAATGGCCCAGCATATGAGCTAATGCGTGAGTGTGCTAACCCGCTCGGAAGAACCGACGAGGGCATACCGAAACCACCGAATTTCAGACTCGATCCTGATACTAATATAGACAATCTAACAGCCGAAAAGGGCGAGCAAATTGATGTTGGCTCTACGGTTGGAAATGACAATCCACAACCAGGGACGCGCGGCGGTAGTTCACCCGACACAACAAAGTGGGAACTGACTAAGCTTGTGTACGGGCCGGGTGCTGATCCTCGAAATCGTGCTCAGGTTATGGAAACTAGAGACGCCTGTGAATATTACGGAGGCGATTGCGATACGTTAAGAGATGGGACGCGTTCGTTTCCTCTTGGTCCGACAACGCTGCCAGACACTACATTTACTGTTCCAGACGATGCTGCTCCAGGTACTGAGATATGTTTTGTCTTGTCGGTGAAACCGGGACAACGTACGAATTCCGGAATCGATAATAGATGGATACATTCGGCGCCAACTTGCAGTATTGTCGGTAAAAGTCCAAAACTGCAAGTTTGGGGCGGGGATATCCGTGCCGGTGGAAAGATTGAGACAAGTACATCAACTCTCCGCGGAGATACATACGGTAGCTGGGTAGAGTACGGTGCGCTAGCTGCTGGATCGATCAATAGATTTGGTTCTGGATCGGCGTACAACGGTAGCGGTGAAAATCCTGCGAAAAACAATCTGACCTTTTCTAACGTTCCAACTGGAGGTTCGGTAGGAAATTATGCAAATAGTGTATCAAGCTCTGGGCGTGACCTGCTTACTCAACAGTTTAACTTGAGTTCCAGCCCGCTATCGTCACGAAGTAGCAGTGTGACAGGCCTTTCAAGCAAAAAATATGATGTTGGCGGCGGTACATTCACGATAACTAGTGGAAATGTAGGCCAAGATGGATCGAGCGGACGAGGGAAAACGATTATTATTCAGTCAACTGGCACTGTAAAGATCACTGGCAATATTAGCTATAAAGGGCCAAGCGGCGGTGACGACTTTACGAATCTAGGCCAACTACCGCAACTCATTATTATTGCTAAGAATATTATTATTGGTGACAATGTCACGAATATTGACGCATGGCTGATCGCTCAGGAAAATGTAAACACGTGCTCTACAATAAGTTTGCCGACGCCTGCTGAACCTAATCTGTCGTCAAGCACTTGCAATACAAGGCTCAAAATTAATGGACCAGTTTATGCGAAGCATCTTTACACATTCCGCACTGCTGGCTCAGATACAGTGAGTACCGCAAAAGACCCGGCCGAAGTATTCAATCTACGATCCGACGCTTTTGCGTGGGGCAAGCTTAACTCGGCTGGTGCCGACAGGGTGCAGACCGTTTACACAAACGAGTTACCACCGCGCTTTTAAGTAAAGTTAATTTCGCGTCACGAAAGCCTTGCCTTTAGTCATAGCGCTTATGTATAATAAGCTACAATATGGCAATACTAAAAAGCGTGGGCGACTTTTTCTCACTTGATATCGGAACAAGTGCGGTGAGAACTGTACAACTTACTTCTAGCGGTAAAGAGGGCTGGAGTTTAGCTCACTACGGATATAGTACAATTGATCTCAAGACGTCGAGTGGTAGCTCGAAAGAAGCTGAGCGCCGTCTCGGTGAAGTTATTATGACGGTTCTCGGACAAAGCGGCATTAAAACAAAGAATGTCGTTATTGGAATGGCAGCACAGAAAACTTTTACGACAGTAATCGAAGTGCCGAACATGGCAGAATCTGAATTAAAGAGTACCATCAAGTATCAAATCGATCAGTACATTCCGATGGCGATTGATGAAGCGAAAGTCGACTGGGTGCTCCTCGGTCAATCAGCGCATGATCCCCAGAAACAAGAGGTCTTGCTTGCTAGCACAGCTAATAGTTACGCAGAGGAGCGCTTGGAATTCGTAGAGTCGCTTGGTCTCAATGTGATTGCAGCCGAGCCAGATCCGATTGCAATCGCTCGCTCTATCCTACCAGCCGGGATTGCAGATGCACGTTTGATTATCGATGTAGGCGAGCTCTCAACTAATTTAGTGGTAACGTATAATGATGCACCGCGTTTGGTTCGGACGATTCCAACCGGCCTGCAGTCACTTATTAAGGCGGCCGTACAGAACTTAAACGTACAAGAAGATCAGGCTCGCCAATTTATCTTGAAGTTTGGCCTAGCTCCAGATCGTCTTGAAGGCCAAGTCTACCGCGCGGTTGAGTCGGTTCTCGACGGCTTCACGGCTGAGCTCGTAAAATCGATTAAGTTCTTCCAAACGCGTTACCCAAATACGCCAGTTGGTGGCATTTTACTATCTGGCTACGCAAGTGTTGTACCGAAATTTGGTGACTATATTTCTGCGAAAACTAGTATTCAGGCTGGCGTTTCAAACCCGTGGCAAAACGTTAAAGTCGATCAAGCTACACAACAACAATTGGCTGGTATTTCGACTGAATTTGCGACAGCAGTTGGCTTGGCGCAGCGGGGAAATAAGTCATGATTGAAATAAACTTAGTCCCGGACGTTAAGCAAGAGCTTATTAAGGCACAACGTGTTCGTACTTCGGTTATATCTATTGCTATTTTGGTGGGCGCAGCTGCGATTGGTATTGTAATTGTCTTAGCTATATGGGTTTTTGGCGTACAGACGGCTCGTGGATTACTTGTCGATTCGACAATTAAAGATCAGAGTCAAAAATTATCGAAAGTTCCCGATATTTCAAACACCTTAACAGTGCAGAACCAGCTTGAAAAGTTGCCGCAACTTCATGAAAGTCGTCACATTAGCTCGAGAACATTTAGAATGCTTGCCGCAATTAATCCGTCCGCACCAAACAATATTTCTTTCGATAAAGCTTCGCTCGATTCAGCTAATAGTACCATCACGATCAGTGCTCAGGCTGAAAATGCATACCCAGCATTGGAGACATTCAAAAAGACAATTGCTGCAACAAATATACAGTTCACAACAAATGGCGTGGCCGGTTCAGTTCCACTCGCGACAAACTTAAACGATAGTGAGCGCAGCTACGGAGAGGATGATAGTGGCAAAAAAGTCTTGCGCTTCACTTTAACTTTTACGTATCCTCAAGAATTATACGCTGCGAGCAGCGACAACTGGAAAATGGATGGCCCTGCCGTGTCGACTAATGCAACAGATTCATTCCGTGGAGTACCGCAAAGCTTATTCCGTGAAAAAGCATCAGATTCATCAGGAGGTGACCAATAATGGCAACGCAAGAGACTGCGCTACGAAAAAGGCAGCAAATAGCTCGAGCTAACCGTATGATGTTTGTATGGGTGGCTGCCATATCGGCTATTGTGGGTGTAGCTGTCGTTCTCTCGGTATTTTTATCGCAAAAGTTACTTTTTAATGAAAAAGTTTTGGGAATTAAAAATGAAACAGCCTCAACCCTTGAGAAAAATAATGAAGCTATCAATCCACTCAAAGATCAAATTCGTGTACTCAACACTAATGAACAACTCAAGAAAAATATGGTTGAAGGAGAGAGTCAGCCAGTTCAGGTAGTTCTCGACGCGTTACCGTCTGAAGCCAACTCTTCAGCATTCGGAGCGTCGTTACAAGAAAAATTCTTACGCGCAGATGGCGTTCAGCTTGACATACTGAGTGTCGATCCTGTTGCTGGGGTTGAATCAACAGATGCGAATGAAAACATTGAAGATGCTTCTGAATCAAGCGATAATGCACAGACTAATGATAATCAAATCACATTTCGCTTCACGGTTAGCGCACCGCAAAACCAACAAGGACAACGGTCTCTTGAAGACATTCTCAAAAAACTCGAGCGATCAATTCGACCAATTGATATTACGACAGCAAGCATAGAAGTGCAGGGTAAAAGGCTTGAGCTGAAGGTTGAGGGGATGACATACTTCGAGCCGGCAAAAACAGTTGAATTAAAAACGAAGACGGTAAAACGATGAAGAAGACAGATGTAGCGATGATCATATTGATCGCATCGCTTAGCGTTTTAATAGCATATTTTGCGGGTAAGGCGCTTCTTGGTGATGCGGGCCAAAAGTCAGTTAATGTAAAAACCACTGATGCAATCTCACAAGATGTATCGGAGCCGACCTCTCGTGTGTTTGGCGATGACTCGGTAAACCCAACGGTTAAAGTAACGATTGGTCGTGACTCTAACGAAGAGTCAGCGTTTTAGGAAGACTTTATGGCACTTCTGACGAGCGACATCCAGGATAAACTAATCACCCTGCTTTCTGAAGAAGGGCTTGTCGATCAGTCAGTTTTGCAAAATGTTCAGCAAGAAGCGATTACGGCTAACAAGCCGTTATTTGGACTTTTGACTGAGCAAAGGGTGGTCGGAGAAGAACTTCTCACTCATGCCATCGCGCAGGTCTCTGGCGTGCCATACGTAAACTTAACGGCTAGCTTAATCGATCAAGACGTTCTGGCACTATTGCCTGAAGACATTGCTGAGCGTTTTATGGCGGTACCGCTCGCCGAAGTTGAAAACCGCTTGGCTGTTGCTATGATTGACGCAAACAACGTACAGGCTGTCGATTACTTAGCTAACCGCATTCAGCGTCCAATCAAGGTATTTATGGCATCGGAAGCTGGCGTCCGCCACGTACTGGACCAATACCGGACTGATCTTTCGAGCGTTGGAGCGGCCGCTGAAGCTTCGCAAGAAGAAGCCTCTCAGGCATCAGACAATAACATCAAGACAATTGTGCAGGATTCGCCAATTAGTCGTGCGTTGAGTACGATTTTGGAGTATGCAGTAAAGTCGCGCGCTAGTGACGTTCACGTTGAGCCATTAGAAAATTCGCTGAAGATTCGCTGCCGAGTTGACGGTGTTCTGCGTGAAATTATGCAATTGCCTAAGTCGATTGAGCCGGCACTAATTAGCCGCATCAAAATTTTGTCGAATCTGAAAATTGATGAGCATCGCATTCCGCAAGATGGCCAATTTACGGTTAAAGTTGCCAATAAGGAAGTTGATTTGCGTATCGCTATCAGTCCAGTTGTCTGGGGCGAGCAAGTCGTGATTCGTTTGCTCGATAAGTCTGGCAGCAGTTTCGACATTGAGCAAATGGGATATGCTGGTCGAGCATTACGAACAATTCGAAAAGGAATTTTACGGCCGAACGGGATGGTTTTGACCTCAGGTCCGACCGGATCAGGTAAATCGACCAGTCTCTACGCGCTTATTAAAGAAATCAAAGACGATACCGTTAATATCGTGACTCTTGAAGATCCTGTCGAGTACAAAATGGACGGTGTTAACCAAATTCAGGTTAATGCTGACGTTGGATTAACGTTTGCGAGTGGTCTTCGTTCGATCTTGCGTCAAGATCCTGACGTCGTGATGGTGGGAGAGATTCGCGATAGCGAGACAGCTAATTTGGCTGTGCAAGCTGCGCTAACGGGGCATCTAGTCTTTAGTACGCTCCACACCAACTCAGCTGCTGGTGTCTTGCCACGTCTTCTTGACATGAAGATCGAGCCATTCTTGATCGCGAGCACCGTTAATACAATCATCGGGCAGCGCTTAGTCCGCCGCGTTGCAACTAAACGCGATTCGTATCAGTCGACACCGATTGAAACGCAAAATATCATGACAACGGTCGGTCATTTGCTTCCAAAAACAAAAGCCGACGTCGCGCGAGTCTCTGAAGATTTAGGATACAAAGACTTGCCACTAGCTGGCCAAAGCGCTTATACTTTAGTCAAGGGACATGACACCCCTCAGACGCCGCGCGGATACAGTGGTCGAGCTGGACTTTACGAAGTGATGGACGTCACTGAAGACATCCAGAACTTGATCGTCGCTCGTTCTACGAGTACGGAAATCCAAAGAAAAGCTATTGAAAACGGCATGATAACTATGCGTCAAGATGGTTATCTCAAGTCGCTGCAAGGGATTACAACAATAGAAGAAGTCAATCGCGTTACAAGCGACACGGCATAAGAAGGGCAACATTATGAATAATCAAGAACTCCGAATCGAAATTTTGCTCGAAGAAGTCGTGAAGAAGCGCGCATCCGACCTTCACCTTCAGGTTGGACTGCCGCCGATGCTCCGCGTCGACGGAAGCTTGGCCCCGATTGCAGGATTTACTGCGCTTGATGAAGCAGCAGTAGAGTCACTTATTTTTGCAATTCTTGATCAAGATCAGCAACAAATCCTGATGAAAGATAAAGAATTTGATTTCTCGTTTGCTTTTGGCACGCTAGGCCGTTTCCGTGTGAACGCCTTTCACGAACGTGGCGACCTTGCGGCGGCGCTTCGTTTGATCCCAAATGAAATTAAATCAGTAACTGAACTTGGTATGCCGCCAGTTGTGATGGGTTTTGCGGACTATCCACGCGGACTTGTTTTGGTGACGGGGCCAACTGGTTCCGGTAAGTCGACGACGTTGGCCTCATTAGTCGATAAAATCAACACCGAACGCGCCGATCATATTATCACTATCGAGGACCCGATTGAGTTTACTCATAAATCGAAAAAATCTGTCGTGGTACAACGTGAAGTGCACTACGACACGTACTCATTTTCGGCAGCACTTCGCTCTAGTCTTCGTCAAGACCCTGATGTTGTGTTGATTGGTGAGATGCGTGACCTAGAGACTATTTCGGCTGCGATTACGATTGCCGAAACAGGACACTTGGTCTTCGCGACGCTACACACTAACTCAGCGGCACAGTCAATCGACCGTATGATTGATGTTTTCCCGCCGCACCAGCAGCCACAGATCCGCGCGCAATTGAGCAACATCCTTATGGCAATTTGCTCGCAACGGCTTGTTCCATCAATTGGTGGTGGCCGGGTGGTGGCAGCAGAAGTCTTGATTGCAAACCCGGCCGTCCGTAACATTATTCGTGAAGGTAAATCCCACCAACTTGACGCTGTTATTCAGACGGGCGCTGACCAAGGAATGCAAACTATGGACCGTACGCTAGTAAACTTGATTCAAAGCGGCACAATTACTTACGATGAAGCGCGCAATTTCGCTGTTGATATGACTGAATTTGACAGGTTAGTGAGAGGCTAATTTTGTGAGAAAATTTGATTATCAAGCTAAAGACACCTCGACGAATAAAATTGTCAAAGCTAGCGTTCAAGCTGACTCGGAAAATTCTGCCGCGAAGCTTTTAATGGCTCAGGGCTTTATGCCGCTTGAAATCAAAGAGGTAGATGAGAGCGGTAGCTTTCTCGGCAAGTTAACAGGACGCATCACAACAAAAGACAAAATTGTCTTTACCCGGCAGCTAGCGACATTGATCGGAGCCGGCTTGCCATTGTCACAGAGCCTTCACACCGTGTTAGAACAAACTGAAAATAAGCATCTGCAGGGTGTAATTGAAGAAATTGTTGTTGCGGTTGAAGGAGGAAAGTCATTATCTGAGGCGTTCGGTCGATTTCCAGATGTTTTCGACAAAGTATTTATGGCACTCATTGCTGCTGGTGAAGCCTCCGGAACGCTTGATGAATCCTTGAGACGCATCGCATCTCAACAAGAAAAAGACGCCGCGACGATGAGTAAAATTAAGGGTGCGCTAACGTACCCAATAATCGTTTTGGTTGTTATTTTCGGAGTGCTAGGCTTTATGCTCTTCACAGTGGTTCCGCAAGTTGAGAAATTGTATGAAGATCTTAACAAATCGTTGCCATTTTTGACAAAGATCATGGTGGAAGCGGCCGATTTCTTCGCACATTTTTGGTGGCTAGTCATAATAGGTCTCGGCATTGGTGTCTATTTCTTTATGCAATATATTAAAACTGAGTCTGGTATTAAGTTCGTTGACACCCTCAAACTCAACGTACCACTTTTTGGTCCGATGTTTAGGAAGCTCTACATGGCACGGCTCGCTCGAACTGGTCAGACACTGCTTTCGACCGGCGTCGCAATGCTCGACATGCTGAAAATAACAAGCGACTCATTAAACAATACAGTTGTCGGTGGCAGTGTCGATCGAGCAGCAGAGAAAGTGAAAGGCGGTAAAGCACTTTCGGCGTCACTTCAGCCTGAGGATTATATCCTACCACTCGTGCCTCAGATGATTAAAATTGGCGAGCAGTCAGGTAAAATTGACGAAATGATGGGAAAGTTAGCCCAAGTCTACGAAGACGAGCTTGATGAGCAAATAAAGACTATTTCAACGGCGATTGAGCCAATTCTGATGGTTGTTTTGGCAGTGGTAGCGGGTGGTATGGTTGGTGCAATCTTGCTGCCGATTTACAGCCTCGTAAACGGCGTGCAAGTTTAGACTCAAACTGCTAGACAAATAAATATGTATACGATATGATAAGCACAAGCGCTAAACACGCAAAATAATTTGTTCATAGAAAGGTGGATAATATTTTATGAACGTACAAAAGAGAAACAATCAAAAAGGATTTACGATTATCGAGGTCGTACTCGTCTTAGCAATTGCTGGACTCATCTTCTTGATGGTCTTTATTGCCTTGCCAGCTTTGCAGCGTAACCAACGCGATACGCAGCGACGTAATGATTTGAGTCGAGCTCAGACGGCTGTTCAGAACTACCAGACTAATAATCGCGGAAGTCTGCCTACTAACTACTCCAGCTTCATATCCAATTACCTTACTACAGGCGGTGATGAGTTCAAGGATCCAGACGGAACTCTGTATACATTTGCCAATAATGCTAGCGCTCCTGATGAGTTTACGTCGGGAAGAATTGTATATAAAACCAAAGCTACTTGCAAAGGTGACGCTGAAGGTATCACCACTGGTCCAGATGTTGGAAATAACAAAATTGCATTCCAGTACAAACTTGAAGGTGGTGGTGTAGCTTGCGTTAGCAACTAACCATATCGTAATTTTACGCGAAGCCGGAGTTATAATGACTTCGGTTTTTCGTTTTTTCTCATAAAATGCGCTATGATGGTGCTTATGGAACAACTACTTATAAGTATCGTACTGGGCGTGTTTGGTCTTGTATTAGGAAGCTTTGCTGGGGCTACGGTTTGGCGTTTGCGTGCTTTGCAATTGGTGCAGGATAAAAAAGATGGTGAGGATGTAGATGCCAAAGAGTATAAGACACTTCTACCATTAACAAAGTCGACACTTGAGGATGATCGGTCGCGATGCCTTAGTTGCGGTCACCAACTAGGCCTACGCGACCTCATCCCGCTCGTAAGCTGGCTTAGCACGAAAGGCAATTGCCGGTACTGCAAAAAGCCGATTGGTAGATTTGAGCCAATGATTGAGCTAGGCGTTGCCGCGTTATTTGTTATATCGTATCTCGTGTGGCCAATTGAGCTCGTCTCAGTTATAGAAATATTACAGTTCGGCCTTTGGCTGGTTGCTGGTGTGATGCTGGCTATTTTGTTTGCGTACGATCTGAAGTGGTACTTACTACCGGACGTTGTGGTTTTTCCGTTGATTGTCGTAGCATTTTTCATAGAGGTTTTACGCCTTATTGGCTCGACTAATCTAGTCGGCGACTTGATCAGCCTAGTTATCGCCATCGTCATTCTTAGTGGAATTTACTTTGCAATTTGGCTCGGCTCAAAAGGGAGATGGATCGGCTTTGGCGATGTCAAGCTTGGATTGGCGTTAGCGTTGTTGGTAGGATTTTGGCCACTCGCGTTCATTGCGTTGTTTGGTGCAAACTTAATCGGGTGCATCGTTGTAATTCCTGGAATGTTAGCAGGAAAACTGTCCCGCACTTCGCGCGTCCCATTTGGTCCACTTTTGATTGTCGGCGGCGTAATTGCTGTTTTATTTGGCCAGGCGATTGTGAGTACCTATGCTCAAGCTTTTCTTCTATTATAGACGCGCCTATTCGGTAAAGCTTATGCTATAATAAGCCCACATGACCACTAAAAATGCAGCCGGCTTTACAATTATAGAAGTGTCACTGTTTCTTGCCGTCAGCGGAATACTAGCTGCTGGAATCTTAGTCAGCTCAAGTGCATCAATTGGCCAACAGCGTTATCGAGACAGCGTAGCATCACTTCGTTCAGTTATTCAAGAGCAGTACAGTGCTGTAACAAATGTTGTTAATTCTTCGCGTGCAAACAGTTATTCATGTAATAGTACGGCTAATGTTAACCAGTCTGAGGGCGGTAGCACTCAGCGTGGTCAATCGGATTGTCTCATACTTGGAAAAATTATTCGGATTACGGATGGAAAAAATATCTCAATTTCCGATGTTCTTGGTGTTCGCCCAGCTGGCGCCACACCAACAACTTCAACAGATTCTGAGTACGGCATTCTAAATTCCTACACATTGAAATCAACAGATGTTGGAAGTGAAGAGAGTACTGTAGCTTGGAGTGCAACTGTTGTGCCAGAATCTATGAGTATTGCTATTTTGCGTTCACCTATAAGCAGTTCGATCTTGACGTTTGTTAGCACTTCAGCGACTGATTCTGTCGACAATATCGTTAGTAGCAATTATAGATATCCACAAACAGATTTATGCGTTTCGCCCGAGGGTGTTAACGACGGCGGTTCTCAGCTTGCCGTTCGTGTGATGGCGAACGCGACTGGTCCAAGTGCGATTACTATTCCAAGCGAGGACGATGTATCATGCTTATAAAGCAAGATTCAAAGCAACGGGGAGATACGATCATAGAGGTTATGTTTGCCGTCGCAATTTTTGCGCTGGTTGCTGTTGGCAGCATTTCAATTATGAATCAAGGAATCGCCACAGCGCAGCGATCACTCGAAGTAACACTTGTTCGCCAACAAATTGACGCACAGGCCGAAACGCTCCGGTATTTAAACAAAGCCTATGTCGCGCAGTTTAACGGCAGTTCTGCCGTCGACTCAAATGTACTAGCAAGAGAATGGGAGAATATTCGTGACAATAGGGCAGTCACTAGCGCAGCTGTGTTTGGAGCTAACACTAGCTCATGTCCACGTGTACCGAATAGGGCATTTGCACTAAACACGTCAAATGCTACGCTTTTGACAACGGCCATTGTTCAAGTTGATAGTCCGGAAGCGGTAGCGGCAGGCATTCCACCGTATGCGCAGGTCAGTAGGTCAGTGCCGACAGCGTATGGGATATGGGTTGAGGCAGTTAAAAGCGATATTTCAAGTTCAACAGGATTTATTGATTTTCACGTGCGAGCATGTTGGGTTGGGCCAGGTAGTAATGCGCCAATAACAATTGGTACGATCGTGAGGTTATATGAGCCAAAATAGTGGACAGCGACGCGCTGGGTTTACGATTATAGAACTGATGCTCGCCATGTCATTTGTGGCAGCGCTTTTGGTGGCTGTTGCGCTGACGACTATTCAAGTCAGCGGTATTTACAACAAAGGCATTACGCTCCGTGAAGTAAATCAAGTTGGACGTTCTGTGTCTGATGATTTGCAACGAACCCTTGGTGGTGCAACACCATTTGCCCTCGACTCTGATCATTACGTCATTCCAGCAACGCCCGTGCCTGATCGAGGAAAGTTGTGCACTGGACAGTACAGCTATGTTTGGAATATTGGCACAGGGACAGGCTATACGTATACAGATGGTGCAAACTTTAGCTTGATAAAAATTAAAGACAGCAGCGAAAGTATTTGTGCAGCATCTTCTCCACCGATTACTCGTTTTGACAAGAATAACGCTACAGAGCTTCTTGCGAGTGGCGAGGAGAATGGCAATCGGCTTTTGTCTCTTCATAAATTCTCCATAAGTACGCAACAAGACGCTGCTAATAATCAGGCTTTATATACGATAACAATGCTGATTGGTACAAATGACACGGCGCAGCTTACTTCTACCGCGGATAGCTGCAGGCCGCCATCGGATGGCGCTGGATATGAAGATTTCTGTGCAGTGAATCAATTTAATTTTGTTGTTCGATCAGGAAATAAGTCAGGAGAAAACTAACATGAGTCGTAATACACATAAAAAACAGCAAGGCCTTGTGTCGATGATTATTGTTATTTTTTCAGCAATCTTACTAACTGTTATCACGATTAGCTTTGTGACATTGATGACGAAAGACCAACAACAGGCAACTAATAATGACTTATCGCAGAGCGCAAAAGATTCGGCTCTTGCTGGCGTTGAAGATGCGAAGCGGCTTTTAGTACTTAATCAAAAATGTCGGCTAAATGGAGATATTGATCCGAACTGTGGCGCGACTCTAGCTGCAATTAACGCAGATCGATGCAATACAATTGCAGTTTCTGGCATTATTGGCGCTGGAGCAAACGACACGGAAACAAAATTGCAGGATGGTAATATGGTCAATAACCTAGATCAGGCATACACCTGTGTCAAAATAAACACCGAGACTGCCGATTACCTGGGTGAGCTTCAGAAAGACACACCGAGCGTTATTACGCTCAGAGGCGACAACGCGTTTAATAAAGTAAGAGTCAGTTGGTTCACGAAACAAGACCTTGATGATCCTGCGGCGACGACTGCAGTATTGCGAAACGAAGCGAAAGTATTGCCGCCTGTTGGCGAAACCTCTTGGAGCGCCGCAACACCACCGCTCATGCGTGCGCAGACAATTCAATTTGGCGATAGTTTTAGCTTGGCCGACCTCGACAAAGACAATGGCGGCTCGGCCAACAACACGTTTTTTTTGTCGCCAACAGATGTTGGCGGCAATAATGTTGATGCCGGAAGAGATATCCGTCAAACGCCTGCAAAAAATCCATTTGCAATACAATGCACTGACAGCTTTAGTACGGCTGGTGGCTATTCATGCCAAGCGATAATAACTTTGAAAAATACTGTTGATCGAGGCAAAGATGCATTCCTCAACCTTACGGGACTGTACAATAGCGCGCACTATAAAGTTGAATTGCTTAATGGTTCGGGCGGCGTAGTCAATTTTGACAACGTGCAACCAGAAATCGACTCTACGGGACGAGCGAATGATTTATTTCGTCGAGTTGTTTCACGCGTGGAGCTAGATGGTGGGTTCAACTTTCCGAACGCTGCCGTGACAACTGAGGGCGGCTTGTGTAAAAACTTTTTTGTCACCGACAGAGCACTAGATTATCAAGACAATAGTCCAGATTGCGCCGAATAGTATCTAATTTTATTCGGTATCGCTATGAAATTTTTCGTAGACTTCGCGTAAATGCTCGTCGGTGACGTGCGTGTAAACTTGCGTGGTACTGATGTTGCTGTGACCAAGCATTGACTGAACGCTGCGGAGATCCGCGCCGTTCATCAATAAATCGGTGGCGTAACTGTGGCGCATGGTGTGCGGGCTAACATGCTTGGTAATACCGGCTAGCTTGGCATATTTAGATATAATTCGCTGGATGCTTCGCGGCGTAAGGCGGCGATATTCGCCTGAAGTTGAGGGCGTATTATTGCGGCTATAACTCAAGAAAAGTGGTGGTAAGTTATCGAGCCGACCTGCTAAGTAATCTTTGACACGTCCAGCCGCTGCTTCACCAATAAAAACCGGACGGTCTTTTTGGCCTTTTCCTCGCACCATAAATTCACGTCGCGTCGTATTAACGTGGTCGCGGTTAAGGTTAGCGAGTTCTGACACGCGAAGACCGCTTGAGAACAGTAGTTCAATAATTGCTCTGTCTCGTAAACCTTGCTCGGTGTCGAGTGCAATGCCGTCGAGCATACGCGCGACTTCATCATAGTGAAGGAAGGTGACTTGTCTGCGAACGACCTTCGGTAGTTCAATTTTCTCCGGGCTGAGACTTGGAATATCACGCTTTGATAGATATGTAAGAAAGCCGCGTAAGGCGATAAGGTGATAACTCTGCGTAATTGTCGCAAGTTCGACATCGTTGTCATTTTTATGGCGGTTGAGCCATAAGCGGTACTTGCGAATAATCTCTGTCGTAATTTTTTCGACAACAATATCATCAGAAAATTCAACAAATCGCTCCAAGTAGAGCTTATAGTTCTCGGCAGTTTTTGCCGACCGGCCGCCTTCAACCTCTAAGTGCTCTACATAATCTAAAATGAGTTCGCTAACGTACATAGTATAAGCATAGCGCAAAACGAGTAAAGTCGATATAATGCGATGGTAATGGGTCTTATTGAAACAATTATTCTTGGTTTAATTCAAGGGCTGACGGAGTTTATTCCAATTAGTAGCTCTGGTCATTTAGTCATAGCACAGAATTTTTTCTCTGGCGCTTCTGACCATTTATTTTTAGAATGGATAAATATTGGCACAATGCTAGCGCTGATTACGTATTTTTGGCGACGTATTTGGGGGATCATTCAAGACGTGACGGTCAAGCGTAACTTTCGGTTGGCGCGCAATATTCTGATCACATCGGTCCCAGCGGGAGTCGTCGGATTTGTATTGTCGGGATTTATTGAAGATAGCGCGTTTTTTGGCAGCTTGATTGTTGTGGCGATTACACTGTTTGTAATCGGCATTGTTATGATTATTCTTGAAAAGTTACCACGACTATCTGATGTAAAAAATGGCGAAGCGCTGAGCTCGCGGCGGTCGCTACTTGTCGGACTTGCGCAAATGCTGGCGTTGATTCCTGGTGTGTCGCGATCTGGCTCGACAATTATTGCTGGACGGCTATCTGGGCTTTCGTCAAAAGAAGCAGCCGAATATAGCTTTTTGGCGTCGCTACCATTGATGGCTGGCGTGACGTTAAAGATTTTTCTACAGGACTCTCAGTACCTCGCGGATAATTTTAGCATGCTGATCCTCTCAAATACGATTGCGTTTATTTCCGGGATTTTGGCGATTGGTTTTTTGCTTCGTTATCTCGCAAATCATAGTTTAGCTATTTTTGGCTGGTACCGCGTGAGCCTGGCTGCTGTTCTCTCGGTAGTCGTTTTGTTACAATAGGTTCAATAGATTAGACAATAAGGAGTCGTAGATAATTATGAATGAAAATGTTGTTCAAAAAACTTTGGTAGTATTTAAGCCAGATACTGTTCAGCGTGGGCTAGTTGGAGAGGTCTTGACGCGTTTCGAACGAGTAGGTCTGAAAATTGTAGGTACGAAAATGATTGCGCCTGACAAAGCTCATTACTATAAGCACTACGAAGAAATTGGTAAAATGGTAACTCGACGCGGTGAGCATGCGTTTGGTGTGACCCTTGATATGATGGTCCAAGGACCAGTAATCGCGATGGTGCTTGAAGGCGTCGAAGCGGTTGCTCTCGTGCGCAAGCTTGTTGGCCCAACTGAGCCAAAGTCAGCTGAACCAGGCACGATACGTGGTGATTACTCGCACATGAGCTTTGGCTATGCCGACGAAGGCAACAAGGGTATTCCTAACCTTATTCACGCAAGCGGTGATGCCGAAGAAGCTGTCAAAGAAATCGATCACTGGTTCGCTGATACTGAAATTTACGAATATCAGGCGCTTCACGAGAAGTTTACGCGCTAAATTTGTCTAAGCTGTGAGAAAACCGCACAGTAAAGTGCGGTTTTTTTCATGGTAAAATACAAACACGCCTCGGTAGCTCAACTGGATAGAGTAGATCCGTCCTAAGGATACGGTTGCAGGTTCGAGTCCTGCCCGGGGTACCAGAGTAGAAACATATTATGCCAAAATCTATACTTTACTCTACTAGTAACGCTGAGAAGATGAGGAGCGCACAGCATGTGTGTGCTGAGTACGGTGTTGTGGTCGAACAAATTTTCGTCGAGGTCGATGAAATTCAGCATCACGACTCACTTAAAATAGCTGAACACAAGGCAAGAAGCGTCTACGAAATCACACAACAACCAATTCTCGTTAATGACTCTTCATGGTCAAAACCCGCGCTTGGCGGATTTCCAGGAGGGTACATGAAAGATGTAGCCGCATGGCTTTCAACTTCAGATTTTATGAATCTTATACAGGAAAAAAATGACAAAAGGATTATTTTAACAGATACAAATAGTTATTTTGATGGAACGACATATAAAGAGTTTACGGCTACACGATACGGAAAGTTTGTTGAAAGACCGCGTGGCATAAGCGGGCCGTCGTTTGCGAGAGTTGTTGTGATGGATGGTGACGATAAGACAATTTCAGAAATATTCGATGAGCCTGAGCGAAAAGGTGGCACAAGCCACTATGATCAGTGGTGTATGTTTTTAGACTGGTTCACGAGGGGTGAGCGTTAAAGCATAATAGGCGTAGAACGTAGTACAATAAACTTATGGCTAAAAATAAAAAATCCGACGATTTTGCCGCAAAGCAGTTTGACGACCAGCGGCAAGGTGAAGAAGTCTTATTCTTTTTTCGACGGCATTTGATCGCGATGCGGAAGGGTTTTTGGCTACTTCTTGGGCCATTTGCAATTACGTCGATCCCACCACTAATTTGGCAAACAAATCTTGAACTGTTCCTTTTACCAATCGCTGGCCTTGTAGTAGGACTTATTCTCTTCTCGTACCACTATATAATTTGGTATTTTACAGTGTACATTGTGACAGACCAGCGGATTCGGCAAGTGACGCAGCACGGCTTTTTCGGAAAAGACGTCGTTGAGCTCAATTTGTCAAAGATCCAAAATATAAGCTATAATATACCAGGATTTAGTGGAGAAATATTCCACTTCGGAACGATTGTTATTCAGACAATTGTCGGTGACCTGGTGATTCATAAGGTGGAGCATCCAGACAAGATATATAATGCGCTGCAAGATGCGCTATCGGCGGTGGAAACGAGAGCGCCCCAGGGAGATTATGAAAAAACTACCGTTTAAGAAAAAAAGCGACGCTAAGCGGACAATTCCGTCGCGAATTACCAACGAGACGGTTGCAGAGCACCGTGAGCGTATTCTCGCTGGCGGACGTCGCTTTAAGTATCCAATGCAATACGCACGTCACCGGCTGGTGCTTAACGCGATTATTCTGAGTGTTGTGACGCTGGTGGTGTTGGTTGCCTTGGGTTGGTACTTGCTCTATCAAGCGCAGACAACCAACAGTTTCATGTATCGCGTTACTAGAATCATCCCGGCGCCAGTCGCGTCGGTTGACGGCCAGCTGGTTCGCTACAGCGACTATTTGATGTACTACAACAGTTCGGCGCATTATTTGCAGCAAAGTGAGCAGCTCAATCTTAGCAGCGACGAAGGGAAGCAACAAGTTGCCTACATAAAGCGCAAGACGCTCGATAAGGCAATCCGCGATGGGTATGTCGACAAGGTTGCGTCTGAGCTTGGTGTGACTGCGAGCGATGAGCAATTAAAAAATGCAAACGAAGAGCATCTAACAACTGTAAACGGTAAAATCTCCAGGGAAACCTATAATGCCTCGACGCTCAATCTCCTTGGATGGAGCCCTGAAGAGGAACAGCTCGTCACAAAACGTCAGATATTAAAAGATAACGTCGCATACAAGATAGATAATGTTGCCAAAGAAAAATCTGAAAAAGCGGCGACGCTTGTGCGAGCTAAAAAAGCTGATTTTAGCAAAATAGCGAAAGAACTCGGTGGCGAGGGCAGCGCAAAGGTGACAGCTGGGGTGTCTGGACTGGTGCCGCTCACAAACCGCGATGGCGGTCTCGCGACTGCAGCTGGAGCGCTTGAAAAAGGTGAAATCTCTGAAGTGATAAGAGCGACAACTGGCGACGGCTATTATTTCGTGAAACTTCTCGAGCGCAATGATACTCAGCTCAGCTATGCATACCTGCGAATACCACTGACTGAGTTTGATACACGACTCTCAGCTTTGAAGAAAAGCGGCAAGGTTGACGAATACATCAACGTACCAGATGTTCAGACTCAGCAAAAATAACGTTGCTCCACAAAAAATAGACATATCTCTGGCGGTAAACATAAATAGTTTGTATACTTTAGTATATGTATGACGTCTTTGGGGTGAGGAATCGGAGAGTACGACTGGTTATTATCGTGGCATCTTATGTCATGGCGTTACTTACATATGTCGCGCCATCGACCGGTTTCGTTGCACCGCTGTATAATTCGTTAGCTGGAATGATAATTATCTTTGGCTTTGCTGTAGTGCTGCCGCTACTGTTTTTGCTTGAGCGAGGAGGTATATTGCTTCATTTGGTACGATATGTAGTGCTGCACGTTATGGCGGCTTTGGTGATTATTTACGTCGCTGGCGCCAACAACCCGTACAACGTGTACTGGGTATTGGTTATGGTCATGTCGTATGTCGCGCTCGGTACGTGGGCGTTTGTTGGTAGCTCATCAATATTTTTTGCAGCAACGCTTTATTTCAATTTGAACACACCGGACGTTCCAGGATCGGCCGGTCGGGTGGGCTTGGTGCTTGCAGGGGCTTTAATTGCGATATTCATCACGATTTGTGCGTACATCTTGGTTCAGATTCTCAGTATTTCGCAGAACAATCAACGCAAATTAACTCAAGCTCGTAAACTTGAAAAGTCTCAGTTCCATAAACTCGACACTTTGATCAACAGCTTGAGCGATACAGTGTTGACGATTAGCACCGGTGGCAAGGTGACCTCACAGAACGCCGCTGCACTTGCGTTTTTTGATACTAACGAGACATTAATCGGAAGAACGATTGACTCATTGCTTAAGCTTGTGGATGGCGAAGGCAAGAGCGTGACGCTCAGCTCACTGATAAAAGAGACGAAAGTAACGATTATTCGCGAAGACCTGATTGTGATTGGCGAAAAAGAGGAGGATGTTCGTCTCCGACTCCAGATGGCGCCGATTAGCAAAAGTTACGGTGAGAAAACTCGGCCAGGCTTCGTGGTCATTTTGCGCGATATCACAAAGCAAAAAACACTAGAGGAAGAAAAAGACGAGTTCATCAGCGTGACAAGCCATGAACTACGTACACCAGTTACAATTGCTGAAGGTAGTCTTAGTAACTTGATGTTGATGCAGGAAAAAGGTGCTGATACGACAATTTTGCAAAAAGCTGCTGGCGAGGCACATAAGCAAGTTATTTACTTGGCTCGAATGATTAATGATCTGTCGACATTATCTCGTGCTGAACGGGGGATTGGTGATGCCCCGGAAGACATCAATAGTTACGAGCTTCTTCAGGAGCTTTACATGCGGTATAACCCTGAGGCTGAAGCGAAATCCTTACATCTCAACCTCGATGCGCCAGCTAATTTACCTCACGTTATGACTAGTCGCCTGTATTTTGAGGAAATATTGCAGAATTTCATTACGAATGCTATTAAATATACACAAACTGGGACAGTAACAATTGAAGCCGAGAATACAAAAAATGGTGTGGAATTTTCTGTGCGAGACAGTGGTATCGGTATCAGCAAAAGCGATCAGGAGAAGATTTACGAGAAATTTTACCGTTCAGAAGATTACCGAACGCGAGAAACAGGCGGAACTGGACTCGGCCTATACGTCGTGCGCAAATTAGCGACAAAACTCGGTGTCGAGGTGCAGCTGAAGAGCAGATTGAATCATGGGTCAACATTTAGTTTTAAGCTTCCGGCCAATAAGTAGGGACACGATTCGGATCGTGCGAACGCAAGATTGTATCAATAGCGAGAGCATTTTCGTACGGATGTAACAGCGGGCTACCGTGCACGGCTCCTCCGATGGCGAGTTCAGAATACGAAGCATGCGGCTGCTTCTCTAATCCGGCTTGTAGGCGGTGGTGGGGAAAGACGCTGTCACTGTGATAGCCAATCACGTGAACGTTTATTCCTATATCTGATAAGTGTTGGTAATCAACTTGCCTGCTACCTAGCTCCGCAGCCTCGCGCAACCGTGTGATTGGATGCTTGAGAGGGTTTCTCGCTTGCGCCCGAATGCCACGATTGAAATGCGCATCGGCCGCGAGCGATCCAAGCTGGGCGGCATAACGTACAGTGAGCCGGGGCGCTGTCTCATCGTCGATGGTTCCGCTGGGCGCGAGAAATATTGCTTCACGACGACCATTAGTATTACCAGAGGGGGCGGACAATTCGAGTTCGCGAAATTGTCGAACGAGAGCATCGTAAATGAGCGAACCGTAAGAGAATGCCACGACGTCTATAGGCGTATTCTCTAGACCTTGTCGGGCAATTTCGTCAAGTACTTGCGTTGCCATTACCTCAGTTCGACTTTTCGCTTCATCGCCGTTGATGAAAGCGCGGGTTGGCGTGTCGCCACTATCGTAGTAATGTCCTGCAAGGGTGCGATAGCCAAGATTTTGCAGAGCGCTATCCATGGCGCCAAAGTTGGCTCTGGCGTCCCAGGTAAAGCCAGGTAAAAGTAGGATCGGTCTTTCGTGGATTGGCTCATCCGAAGCTATTTCAGCCACTTCGGAAGAAGGGTAGTTCATAATTAAATAATAACATAAAGCATGCAAATTAGCAAAGTTTAGCACCGTTAGGCCTAATGATTAGCCTAAGGCTTTTTTCACTTATTCGCCATAGAAATAACCCGTCATCACGGACGGGTTATTTCTATGGCGCGCTCGACCGGATTTGAACCGGCGATCTCCTCCGTGACAGGGAGGCGTGATAACCACTTCACTACGAGCGCATAGTATGGTTTTTACTTTTCGTATGATAGCAGTTTTTCACCCCTGAATCAACAGCTGGCGTCGGTTTATATTAACGATTGGCATGGTATAATTGGGGGAAGCCTAAACTGTGCCGCTGTAGCTCAGTTGGTAGAGCGGCGCTTTCGTAAAGCGTAGGTCTCCGGTTCGAATCCGGACAGCGGCTCCACGTCAAGAAAAAATTATATGAAGAATATTGCTCTCCAATCCATCAAGAATATTTTGTCAGACCGCCTTCTAGTTGGTCTTATTGTTGCGGTGATAACTGGGGCAGTGGCCTACAGTATTTTTGTCATCTTGTCATTACAACCGAGTGACTTGCAAGTGGCGGTGCACTACACGGCTTTCGGCGAGACGAATTTCTATCGCGATAAATGGTACTATTTGTTATCATTCATCGGATTTGGTGCTGTCATTGCATTTGTTCATACCGCGCTTATCGTGAAGCTTTTTTCGCAGGGTAATCGCCAACTTGCGATAGCATTTGCGGGCCTTAGCCTGCTCATCTTATTTATCGCTACAATTATAACTTTGTCGATATTGAAGATCGCGTTTTTGTAAACAATGTCTAGCCTTGAAATACCGCTTAAAAACCGCACACGATTGTATCGATTTTTTGAAATGGTTCCAGCTATTCTGAGCTATGGCCTTATTTTGGTGCTCTTTGTATTAGCGGTTATTAGTCCACTGGCAGCGTCAATTTACTTGCTCCTGCTCATTATTACTGTGCTTGTAAAGTCGGTCGGAATTGCATTCCATACGATTAGGGGTCGTGATCGGCTTGATCGCGCTATGAGAATTGATTGGCGGCACCGTTTGCAGCAGCTCGAAGATCCCGTTGCTAGCTACGCTAAAGAGCGTGATGCTAACTCTGAAGGGTTTGGATTTGCCACACATAAAGAGAACTTGCGTCTCATTGCCGCTGACCCGCCTACGTTTCCTAAGCCCTCATCGCTTTACAATGCGGTAATCATTGCCGCCTACAATGAAGGGTACGACGTCTTAGAGCCAACAATTCAAGCGGTTGTCGATACGACGTACGACAACGATCATCTAATTTTAGTGCTAGCGTACGAGGAACGCGGCGGTAAAGAAATCGAAGACGTTGCTAAAAAGTTGCACAAGAAATTTGCTGGAAAATTCAAAGCGTTCCATCTCGTCAAGCATCCACCTGATCTTACTGATGAAGTGGTTGGGAAAGGCGCCAATATTACGTATGCTGGGCAATTCTTGGCTGGATGGTTGAACGAGCATAAGATTAGCTTTCACGATGTTATTGTCACAACGCTAGACAGCGATAATCGTCCTCACGTAGGGTATTTTGATTATGTGACATATGAATATATTGCTCACGAAAATCGATTACATCTCTCGTACCAACCGATTTCACTCTTCCTAAACAATATTTGGGACGCGCCAGCGCCAATGAGGGTAGTGGCAACGGGTAATTCATTTTGGAATATTATAAGTTCAATGCGACCGCACACATTGCGTAATTTTGCGTCGCACTCACAGCCTATGGCGGCGCTCGCGGCAATGGATTTTTGGAGTAAGCGAACAATTGTCGAAGATGGCCACCAGTATTGGAGGAGCTATTTCTTCTTTAAGGGTAATTATGCCGTTACACCACTTTACTTACCAATTTATCAGGATGCTGTTCTGTCGGAGACGTACAGAAAAACCTTGAAGGCGCAGTTTGTTCAGTTGCAGCGTTGGGCATACGGTGCGTCTGACATTCCATATGTGGCGACTCGCATATTCACCCGCAACCGTCAGGTGCCACTTGGGGCAGGTTTGGCTCGATTGTTCCGGCTTATTGACGGCCATGTTACGTTGGCGGCAACCTCGATTATGGTCGCAGTGGGAGGTTGGATTCCACTCCTGGTTAATAATGATGCGGCTCGGGACATTGCAGCGCATCAACTCCCTGTAATCATTAGCCGTATTCAGACGGTTGCCTTGATTGGATTATTGATAACTATATTCTTCGCTTTTAAGATGCTGCCGCCGCGCCCGGAACGGTATAAGCGTCGTCGCACTGTATGGATGTTATTGCAGTGGTTTCTTATGCCGGTCACAGCGATCGCCTACAGCGCACTTTCGGCGTTTAACGCACAGACGCATCTTTTCCTTGGCAAATATCTCGACAAGTTTAATGTGACTGAGAAGGCGACCGTCCAGTCCCGCGCTCGCGCGAAGCAAGTGAAGGCCGACCCGAACGTCGAATAGCAGTCAGTAGTTGATGCTTAGCGGCATATTGTACGGCGGCCAATTCGTCGTATTTTTTTAACACGTGATGTGCAACAACAGCAATCTCGTCTGGTGTGATCGATTGTTTCTCTACAGAAAGCTGTTGCTCGACGGTTTGCGCAAGCCAAAGTGAGCTGTACTGTGCTTCATCTGGCGCGTGTGAGAATGATCCTGCAATACTAATTATCAGTTTCCCGAGGTTAAAAGTCTCACTTTTTGTTAAAGCGTCGCTACCCAGATGTACAGTTACATTATGTGCGAGCGACGGCCGCTCTTCGGTAGTAAACGTACTACCGCAATGTGAACATTTTCGCCGCCGCCATACCAGCGGTTGCTTTTTTTGAGGCCGAGAATTGACGACCGATGTATTCACGTGAAAACAATTTATACAAAACATATATATATATTGTCATACCGCTATAAATAAAGCTAGTGGATAACGCCATCTAGTAGTGGATAATAAAAAAGCCACCTCCAGGATTGAGGTGGCTGATGGTGGTTAGCAGGGGTTATTTGTCGGCGCGGCTGCGGATCGACTTACGGGCGTCATGCCATGTCATGTCGTACTCGAAGCCAAGTGTGAATTTCTCAAGTGAATTTAGTTTTTTTGTCGTATTTGTTGTTGTGTGGTTTTTTGAGGCCATATGTTTATACTAGCATAAGCGCTTATTTATGTCAATCAAATAATATATGATTAATATATCGTGGAGTGCATAAGGAGAACGTATTTGACTATTTGTTGATGTGGAAAACTATAGTTAAGTAGTGGAATTGTCAAAGCAGTTAGCTATTTGCTACTGTAGTTGTATGAAAATTACTCAAACAAATACGACGCTAAACATCAAACAATCGGGCGTTATGACGCTGATTATTGGTATTGTCGTTATACTCGTCGGCATTGGACTCGCTATTTTTCTTGCGATAAAAGGCGACAGCCCGTGGCTTTGGTTGATCGGACTCGGTGTAGCCGTGCTCGGGATCGCGCTAATTTTAACGGCTAAGAATAAGACAATCACACTTATTAAAGACGGACAATCAGTCGTGAAGGCAAGTCGAATTATTGGTGGCAAAACTGACGAAAAAAGTTTCATGACATCGCTAGCGACAAACGTTGAACTGGAAACTCACACCGAATATAATCGCTCAACCGATACAAATGGCAGGAGCTCTACAACTAGGCGTCCGGTGAGTTCGATCTATATTCATCTAAGTGATAATTCTCAGTTGACGTTAATTGAAAATCAGTCGCAGAGCGCACCTGGACTTGCTATACAAGGCCTGAATTTTAACGGTCTAATAAATGCACCGCTGAGTCAGGAAGCACAGCAAATTGCAACGTTTCTTGGCGTACCGCTTGAATCAACGAGCCACGATGCTTCGCGAATGTTGGCGCAGAAAGGCTCGGAGCTTATACGTGGAATAACCGGAAATTCTCCGAGTGAACCTTCGTCTTTAGCTCCCCAGACTCAGACTCCAGAGAGTTCGATAAGTACACCGGAACCTTCACTGTCTGAATCAGTGGCACAGCAGCAAACAGTGGAGCGTCCATCAGTCTCGTCACCAGCTTTTGTACAACCGCAGACACAAACCCAAGCTCAACAACCGCAGCCGGCATGGAACCAGCCGCAACAATCGCCACCGAAGCCTTTCACCGCGACCGCAGCGCCTACGACACAAAGCTCAGAACAGCCGACGAACTATCCGCCAAATCAACAACCGCAATAACATAGTAACCAATTAAAAATAACTGACCGCTGATCAGTTATTTTTAATTGGTGGACCCTGGAGGACTCGAACCTCCGACCTCGTCAACGTCAATGACGCGCTCTAGCCAACTGAGCTAAGGGTCCAGACTTCAAATATCATAGCACGGCGACAATGTTTGTTGCAATAACAGAGAGGAGTCGGTATGATAAAAGTGAATAGTGACGTGGTGTAACGAACCATCGAGTTCCGTGGGGCAGCCTAGCGCGTGCGATAACGCAGTCAGGAAAAGTGAAAGATTTCGGTGGAACAGCCTGGGAATTCAAGTTTTTGGGCCCGAAACATGCGATGAATTGGTTTTATATGTAGAATCTTTTCATCGCATGTTTTTATTATTTTAACGGGAGAAAAATATATGAATGACGAACAACTGCATGCAATGCGACACAGCTTGGCGCATATCACCGCGGCGGCGGTGAAGCGACTGTGGCCGGAAGCAAAATTTGGCATTGGACCGGTCGTTGAAAATGGCTTTTATTACGACATTGATCTTGGCGATACAAAAATTTCTGACCAGAATTTCCCAAAAATTGAAAAGACGATGAAACGAATTATCGCTGAGAATCAAAAATTTGAACATTCATCAATGGCGGTTGACGATGCCATTGAATGGGCGAAAGAGGGGAGTCAGTCGTACAAGGAGGAGTTACTGAACGATTTGAAGCGCAGTGGCACGACGGTCGCGAATGATCTTGACGCTGCTGAGATGGGCACGATTGCTGATGGCGAAAGTGCGCTTGAAGAAGTTGGATTTTATACCAATGGTGACTTTACTGACCTCTGCCGCGGTCCGCACATTGCGAATACTAAGGAAGTCGGTGCGTTTAAGCTGATGCGTGTTGCCGGCGCGTACTGGCGTGGGAATGAGAACAATCCGCAGATGCAACGTTTGTACGGCGTTGCCTTTGCGACCCAGGAAGAATTAGATGAGTACCTTGAGCAACTTGAGCAAGCTAAGCAACGGGACCACCGTAAGCTCGGAAAGGAGCTGGATCTGTACACGACCTCACCACTTGTCGGCGTAGGATTGCCGCTGTTTACGCCCCGTGGAACAGTGCTCCGTGAATTGCTCAGTCGCTACAGTAACCAACTCCGCGAAGCCAATGGATTTGAAAAAGTATGGATTCCGCACATCACAAAGCACAACCTGTACGAAACCTCAGGGCATTGGGATAAGTTTGGTGATGAATTGTTTTTGGTTGAAAGCCAAGAGACTAGTGACAAGTTTGCGATGAAACCGATGAACTGCCCACATCACACGCAAATTTTTGCTTCGCAACCGCGTAGTTACCGAGATATGCCAGTTCGTTATCTTGAGACGACAACAATTTACCGCGATGAAAAGACTGGCGAACTTGGTGGCCTAAATCGTGTTCGCTCTGCTACGCAAGATGACAGTCATGTCTTTTGCCGGCCTGATCAAATTGAAGCTGAAGTAGCTAGTTTGATGCAAGCTGCGCATGATTTATACGAAAGTGTTGATTTGAAACTGCGGGTTCGACTAAGCTACCGGGATGAAAGCGATGCTTATCTTGGTGATGATTCACTCTGGGAGTCCGCTCAGGCGCAATTAAAAGCTGCGGTCGTTGCAAATAGTCTCGATTACTTTGAAGAAACAGGTGAAGCGGCTTTTTATGGTCCAAAAATTGACTTTATGGCGACAGACGCACTTGGGCGTGAGCATCAGCTTGCGACGGTTCAGCTCGATTTTGTGCAGCCGGATCGATTTGAGCTAGAGTATACCGATGAATCTGGCGAAAAGCAACAGCCGATAATGATCCACTCAGCGCTCCTTGGCTCAATAGAGCGATTCTTGTCAGTGTTTATTGAACATACGGCCGGCAGGTTTCCATTTTGGGTGGCACCCGAGCAAGTTCGTATTTTAACGATTAATGACACTGTTCTAGATTACGTTGATGAAATTACTACATTTCTATCAGAGGTGGTTCTGATGAAACCGGTCAAATATAACGAAGTAAGATTTACAACTGATGCTCGAAACGAAAGTCTTGGCAAGAAGATTCGTGAAGCGACGGCTATGAAAATTCCTGTACAGCTAATTGTCGGACCAAAAGATAAAGAAACTAGAGAGGTGTCGGTTCGTACGCAGGCTGGTGAAGAAAAACTTTCGTTGAAAAACTTAGTTCAATTTTTGAAGGAATTTGTATGATGAATGAACGAAAAGTCATCACAGTAGATTACGACGATGTTATTCAGCCATCGACGGAGCATTTTGTCCGTATATACAATAAGCTGCACGGAACAAATGTTGAATTAGAGTTTGCTCAAACAAGCGGCTATGAGGGATGGGAAACTGGCTACGATACGATTGGCGAGCGAATATATGCCATTCAGAGCGGTGAAGAGTTTGCTGAAATAGAGCCGTACCCAGATGCGATAGAAACTATAGGGTTATTGGCTGAAAAACATGATCTTCACATTGTTACTGCTCGTCCCGAGCAGCTAATGGCTGTCACGGCATTCAAGCTTGATAAATATTTCCCAGGTATATTTAAGTCCGTAGTATATACCGGTCATGGGGGGAGTAAGGGCAAAATTGCCAAGTCTTTAGGAGCTGAAATTCATATCGACGACGCCCTTAAGCACCTTAAAGACACAGCCTCGCACGAAGTAAAACACTCGATTTTATTTGGTAATTATCCATGGCACACGCACGGACCAGATGCAGTACAACTCTATAGGTGCGCTAATTGGTATGATGTGCATAGAGAAGTAGCTCTCATAAGTGAGAGTAAAGCGAACTAAAGTATGGCGGAGACCTTCAAGGCCGTTGTTGAAGGGTGCATAGTTAAAGTCCCGAAAGGTACGGTCACTTCGTACGGTGATATCGCAGCGTTGGCCGGTAATCCTAACGCATCAAGAATCGTTGGTGGGATCGCGCATTACGGTAATCCTGACTTGCCATGGCATCGTCTCGTAAACCGTTTTGGCGGCTTGGCGGCGGGATTTCCGGGTGGTCGCGAGGTGCAACAACAATTACTTGAGAATGAAGGTACACATTGTACGAATCAGGTTGTCGATAATTTTGAGGAAATCAGATGGAAGCCGGAGATCTAGAAAAGCCACTGGTTGTTATTGTTGGGCCGACCGCAAGTGGGAAGACGAGTGCCGCAATCGAAATTGCTGAAAAGCATGGCGGAGAGATTATTTGTGCAGATTCGCGAACGGTCTATAGGCACATGGATATCGGAACTGCCAAGCCAACTCAAGAGGAGCGCGCTCGCGTGCCGCACTGGGGCCTCGATTTAATTGAGCCTGGAGAGCGGTTTACCGCCGCAGATTTCAAGCAATACGCTAATGAGAAAATAGCCGAGATACGTGACAGAGGGAATCTTCCGCTTCTTGTTGGCGGAACCGGACTGTATATCGATGGCGTTATTTTCGACTATTCTTTCGAACCGACGTACGACCAAAAGCAACGAGATACGCTCAGTAAAATGACAATTGCACAACTTCATAAATATTGTCATAAAAACAACGTTAATTTGCCTCAGAATGAATTAAATAAGCGGTACATTGTTCGTGAAATTGAACGAAAAAGCATAAGAGGTAAGAGGCGAATCCATCCTATCGAAAATACTATCATTGTAGGAATAGCAACAAAAAAAGAAGATTTACTAGATAGAATTAAAAGCCGCACTGAACACTTATTTGAAAGTGGTGTTGTCGATGAAGCAACTATATTGGGCGAAAAATATGGCTGGGAGAGTGAAGCTATGACAGGAAATATCTACCCACTAGTTCATGCTTATCTGGAAAGTCGACTTTCATCTGCGGAGCTAAAAGATAAATTTACAATGCTTGATCGTCGACTTGCTAAACGCCAATTAACTTGGTTTCACCGAAACAAGTTTATCGAGTGGCGGTCTCTTTCTGGTGCAATTGATTATATCGATCAGTACCTCGCCACTACACACAAAGCGTGATATCATAAGAACACGAAATTTATACGAGCAACACGAGGGGTAGATAGGTGATCGACGCATTATTTGGTTCAAAGACGAGAGTGAAGTTACTTCACCTTTTTCTAAATAATCCTGGAAAATCTTTTTACGTTCGCGAGATAACACGAATGATTGATGAACAAATCAATTCCGTACGGCGTGAATTATCAAACATGCTGGCCGTCGGTATTATTACGAGTGATACGGCTGACAACAAGCTGTACTACGAAATAAACCAGCGCTATGAGTATTACGTTCCATTTCGTAGTATCTTTGCTGATGAGCCAATTCAGCCAGCCGTTGCGACAAAATCTGGCTCTCATAGCTGGCGCAGTCTTTTGACTGGCCTACCAGGGATTCGTCTCGGCCTCATTGCTGGTGTGTTAGTGAAGGACTCAGCGAGTACTGTTGATGTGCTGCTGGTAGGAGATATTCCAGCGACAAAGTTAAAGAATGTGATGAAGCAGATCGAGAAGAGCGAATCACGAGCACTCAATTATAGTGTCATGACCTACGATGAGTTCTACTATCGTTTGAGCGTTCGTGATAAGTTTATTACAGAGATTACGAGTAGTCGTTACGAAGTGCTGGTAGACAGCGAAAATATTCTGAAAATGCAGTAAAGGAAGAAAATATGTTTGATATTGAATACAAGGGCGGTAATGGTGTCATTATTGCAACAAAGAAGTCAACGTTGGTGATAGATCCAAAACTTAGCGAGGTTGGGCTAAAAGATATAGCAGTTAAAGAATCGATTGAGCTCAGTACAGAGTCACGATTCGCGCTGAACACGCCAACGGCCAGGATTGTTATTGACGGTCCGGGTGAGTACGAAGTCGGTGATTTTTCGATTCGCGGAACGACCGCCTCTCTCCATATCGATGCGCCCAATAGTGAAAAACTTGGTACAATCTATCGAATTGAGGTTGGCGACGTTCGAATTGCGTTGCTAGGCAATATCGCACCCAAACTCTCTGAAACGCAGCTAGAAGAGCTCGGTGTGATTGATATACTGATTGTTCCAGTTGGTGGCGGCGGATTAACGCTTGACGCGACGAGCGCCGCTAGCCTTGTGAGGCAGATTGAACCAAAAGCTGTTGTTCCAACTCATTATGCTGACAGCGCTGTTGCATATGAAATACCTCAAGAGACACTCGAATTGTTTGTTAAGGAACTTGGTGCTCCTCAAGAAATGTTCGCCAAGTATAAGGTAAAGGCCGCATCGTCGTTGCCTTCGGTAATGACCGTTATTGAAGTGACGCGTAGCTAAAGCTAGTCGCTATATAAAATAGCCTCTCTGAAAAGAGAGGCTATTTTATATTCGGTAAGACCTTATTTTTCGATTGGCGTAGCGCCAGCTTTTGTCAGGATGCCTTTTTTCTTGAGCGTCCGGATAGCTTGGGTACTGAGCGTCATCGTGACTTTTTGGCCATCAATCTCAAAAGTTTTCTTTTGGAGATTCGGCTTAAAGACACGTTTCGTGCGACGCAAAGAGAAGCTGACGTTGTGGCCGAATTGCTTTCCTTTACCGGTGAGTTCACATCGTGCTGCCATAGTTATTATTTCCACTTATTTTTAACAATCTGTATGAGTATATCTGTTTTAAGACTCTCCGTCAAGATGAGGGTGATATAATAGGGTTAAGTATGACGAATCAAAGCGAAAACATTACCATGCGCGTTAGCAATCTGATGAAACTAAGTGCTATAGTCGGCAGGTACATTGATGTTCAACGTGCCACAGTCCGACATGGTCGACCTGAAACTGACGGCGAACACACGCTGCACCTTCAGTATGTTGCCGTAGCCTACGCGGCCAAATATCATCCAGAGTTAGACATTGCGAAAGTTTCGCTATATGGATTGGTTCATGATTTTGTGGAAGTGTATGCTGGTGACACCAACAGCTTAACGACCACCAATGAAGCTATGGCACAGAAAGTAATTGTCGAAAAGCAAGCCTTTGAGCAACTTCAATCTGAGCTCGGGGGAATATGGCCGGAATTCATTGGATACATACACGACTATGAGACCTTATCAAGTAAGGAAGCCCGATTTATCAAATGTTTCGACAAGTGTGACCCAGCTTTTACGCACTTTGAAAGCGGGGGTCAAGCACTCCACGATATGGGTATTAGTAGTCCTGGTGAACTAAGAGCGCTAAATCAAGCGACGGAAGATCGCATGGCCAGCTACAGTAGTGAGTTTGCTGATGTGATTGCAGTACGTCGTGAGTTGACCAATCGAGTTGTCGCTGTGACCTTTCCTGAGAGTTAATCCTGCTATAATATAATTAGATGGGAATAGATGTCGTACAAATTATTCAAGTAATCGGGATTGTTTTGGTCTCGATGACGTTTCACGAAGCGATGCACGGCTTTATGGCGTATTTTCTTGGTGACGATACAGCAAAACTTCAGGGCCGTTTGACATTAAATCCAGTCAAACATATTGATCCGTTCCTAACGATTTTATTGCCGGTGCTTTTGGCGATTGCCGGCGGGCCGATTTTCGGTGGCGCCAAGCCGGTACCGTTCAATCCGGCTAGAGTAAAGTACGACGAATGGGGCGCAGCGCTGGTGGCACTGGCCGGACCACTGACCAACTTAGTCCTAGCATTTATCTTCTTTGGTATGTACGCGTTGTTCGGTATGAGCGCTGGCGGCATGGTGGCACAGGTGCTGATTTTAGCTGTCACCGTCAATCTTGGTTTCTTCGTATTCAACATGATTCCATTTCCACCGCTGGATGGTTCGCGCGTTCTGTACGCACTCGCACCAGAGTTCGTACGCCGTGGTATGGAGGCACTGGAACGTTTTGGCATTATTGTGATTTTTGCTCTGGTGCTGCTTGCTAGCCCGATCTTATCGACATTATTGTCGACTTCAATCAGTTTTTTCGTTCGGCTTTTTGCGACAATTTTCGGCGTCTAACTCGCGTAACTGCTATAATAAGAAGTGTCCCAGGACACGCCCAGGCGTATATGATTTTCCTGAATATCATATTGATAGGGAATTCAAATGATTCGTTTCCGTGGAAGCGATTTGCGAATACCCACCTTGCAATCTTGCGGGGAATATCACGCGCCGAAGGTTGTGTCTTGGGGCTTTTTTGGTAAAACGCTGTAACTGTTGGTAAACGTTGCTTTTTGAGTCTGAAACATCTATTATTCGAGCAGTGAACCAAAAAAATAAAAATGATTTAATGGTGAGGTATCGTGTTGTCTTTGATGGGGTTGGAGAAAACTGGAGAAGCAGTAAATATTTATGAATCAAAGAATTTGCGTAAGAGCCATCATCAAAAAAAATGATAAAATTTTATTTCTTAGACGTGCAGCTGGTCGGCCAGCAGTGTTGGGAAAGTACCAATTACCCGGCGGACGAGTGCGCTACGGCGAGATGCCGGACGAGGCGCTAGCGGCATATATCAAGGAAACAACTGGTTTAAAGACTCAGGTGAGCCAGCTGAAAAGCGTAGTGAGCTACGTCGATCACAACAACCGCGAACTGCATTATTTGTACCTTGTGTATGTGGTCGGTGTCAGCGGTAAAGACAAAGTGGCACTCAATCAGCGCTACGATCACTACGAGTGGAAGCCGCCACAAGACGCGCTACCGAGCCGAATTACGGAGGCGACTAGATTAATATTGAGTATTTCGCAACATTCAGATAGTAAGTATGTTGATAAAAAAACAACTTCAACAAATGCTGCAATCATCTACTCTGACGGTGGATCGCGCGGTAATCCCGGCCCCTCAGCTGCTGGCTATATAATTATGACTGATCATGAAGCGGTCGTGCATGAAGGTGGCGCATACCTTGGCGTTACGACGAATAATGTCGCCGAATATCAGGCCGTTAAGTTAGCGCTGGAAAAAGCTTTAGAGCTAGGCTTTCAAACGATAGATTTTCGCGTCGACAGCTTATTAGTAGCTAATCAGATGAAGGGTATTTATCGCGTAAAGAATCGAGAGTTATGGACAATTCATGAAAATATTACTGAATTGATGACTAGATTCAAAAAAGTCAGGTTTTCGCATGTGCGCCGCGAATTCAATCAGCCAGCCGACTCCATAGTCAATAAAGTCCTGGATGCACAGCGTAATGCATCTCAAGATACGTTATAATAAGCCGTAGGCAGTTCGTTAAGCGATCGCTTGCAGTCTTTCAGGCTGTGAGAGGAAAGTCCGGGCAGCGTAGGACAATGGCAGTCGCTAACGGCGACCGGAGGCGACTCTAGGGAAAGTGCCACAGAAACAAAACCGCCCATGAAAATGGGTAAGGGTGAAACGAGTGAGGCAAGAGCTCACAGCCGACCGTGGTGACGCGGAAGGAAGGTAAACCCTGCCAGCTGCAAGGAGATTTACACTAAGGGCGGCCCGTCCGTAGATCGATACCCGCTAGATTGTATCAGCAATGGTGCAAGCAGATAGATGATCGCTCACGACAGAACCCGGCTTACCGACGAACTGTCAAATTAAAAATAACTCCCGCTAAAAGCGAGAGTTATTTTTAATGTGCGCTGCTAAATTATTTTGCGCTTTTTACGATAGCTGCGAAGCTAGTTGGTTCGCTGTAGGCGAGTTCAGCCATGATTTTGCGGTCAACTTCAACGTTGGCAGCTTTCAAGCCAGCAATAAGCTTGGCGTAAGTTGTGCCATTTTCGCGGGCAGCTGCGTTAATACGTGTAATCCAAAGACCGCGAAGATCGCGCTTTTTAGTGCGGCGATCTCGGTAAGAATACTGGAGTGCCTTGATAACTGCTTGTTTTGCTAACCGGTATGAACGGGTCCGGTTATGCTGCATGCCTTTAGCGGCTTTTAAAATCTTTTTGTGCTTGGCTCGTGCTGTGACGCCTCTTTTAACTCTCATAACTAAATTCCTAACGCTCGTTTAGCATTTTTTTTCATTCCACCGGTTACTTCGGCACCGTTATTGATGGCGCGTTTGCGACTATTGCTCTTTTTTGCGAGCAGGTGGTTGCCGAAAGCGCGTTTGCGCATTAGCTTACCAGTGCTAGTAAGCTTGATTCGCTTAGCGGTTCCTTTATGGGTCTTCATTTTAGGCATTATTTGCTCCTTATTACTATGCTCAGATTGCGCCCGGCCATCTGAGGCTTTTGCTCAACGATTGCGTCTTCTTCGAGTAGGGTTGCGATTCGTTCAATCATTTCGTAACCAAGTTCTTTGTGGGCCATTTCTCGGCCGCGATAAAAGATTTGTATACGAACTTTATGTCCAGATGCCAAGAATTCGCGAATCTTGCGTAGCTTGATATCAAGATCGCCAGACCCGATCTTCAGGCCAAACCGCATTTGTTTCAGCTCGTTCGCCTTGCTGCTCTTGCGATTTTTCTGTTGCTCTTTCATCTTCTGGTATTGAAATTTTCCCCAGTCGACAATTTTAGCCACTGGAGGTGCAGCGTTTGGTGAAATTTCCACCAGATCTACACCAGCCTCTTCGGCTTTCTTGAGTGCGTCAGAACGACTCATAATCCCTAATTGTTCACCGTCTGACCCGATAACACGCAGTTCAGCTGCACGTATCGCTTCATTGATGCGACTTGATTTGTTGATCGTTGATCTCCTTTATTTACTCGAGTGACTCGCAGAGGTTGCGCTATTTACTCTCGACCATTTTATCAGAGAGCGGCCTCTGATACAAGCCCGCTTATCGATATTGCAACGCCTCACTAATATGAGATGGAGATATTTCAGGTACAGCTTCAAGGTCGGCAATAGTCCGCGCCACTTTAATAATTTTGAAATAGCTACGGGCGCTGAGATTTAATTTGTCGGCAGCAGCGGTAAGTAATTTGCGAACATCGGGCGAGAGTACCAATAGCTTTGTAACTTGACTACTAGATAAATTAGCGTTGTTTTTTAAACTACTTTTGTATCTGTTATGTTGCAAAGTCTGAGCGTTCTTTATAATTATTTTTGCCTGATCGTGTTGTTTATTATTCATCGTTGTATTGCTTAAAAGCTGTTCATTCGGCACGCGAGAGACAGTGACAGTCATATCAATTCGGTCCAATAATGGTCCAGACAGGCGTTTTTTGTAGCTAAGTATTTGGGTTTGAGAGCAGCTACATTCCTTAGTTGCATCACCTAAGAAGCCGCAGGGGCAGGGATTCATCGTGGCAACGAGCATAAAGTCTGATGGATATGTTGCGTGGCCGCCAGCCCGACTAACGGTTATTTTTTTGTCTTCGAGCGGTTGTCGAAGTGATTCCAGTGTTGCTCGAGGGTATTCAGGGAGCTCATCGAGGAATAGAACTCCTTTATGAGCTAGGCTAATGTCGCCAGGCTTGGGTCGTGTGCCACCACCGACGAGCGCAACACGACTCGCAGTATGGTGCGGCGTGCGAAAGGGGCGAGTGCTGACGATGCCGTCTATAGCTTCGCCAGCAAGGCTGTGCAGCTTTGTCACTGAGAGCTGCTCTTCGCTAGATAGCGGGGGTAAAATGCCTGTCAGTGCGCGTGCTAGCATGGTTTTTCCTGCGCCTGGCGAGCCCGTCATGAGAATGTTGTGATGGCCGGCTGCCGCGATAATTAGAGCACGCTTGGCTTGCTCTTGGCCATGTACGTCGTCGAGCGATATCTCATCCCTTGATTTCACTGCCACCGAAGTTATCCGTATAGGCGCTGGCTCAATTATTTTTTCTTTTTTGAGGTGTAGGTACATTGCCTGAAGTGAACTGACGCCGATAATATCGATACCCTCAACGAGCTGGGCCTGACTGACATTCTTCTCAGGCAAGTAGACGGTCGCATAGCCGGCATTTTTTGCAGCCTCAGCAATTACTACCGCGCCTTTCACTGCTCGTAAGCTACCATCAAGCGCCAGTTCTCCAGCAAAAACCGCTCCTGCGACCTCCTCTTGTCGCAACTGGCCACTACTGATAAGGATTGCCAGCGCAATTGCTAAATCGTAGTGCGCACCGTCTTTCGGCAGCTCTGCCGGAGCAAGATTGATCGTGATTTTCTTAGCTGGGAAATCGAGCAAAGAATTGGTCACCGCACTGCGAACGCGCTCTTTGGCTTCGTCGATAGATTTATTGCCCATTCCAACAATTTGGATTGTCGGAAGGCCTTTTTTGGCGTCACTTTCAACCTCGATGATTGCACCATCAAACCCCACAGGCGCCACGGTAACGACATTTGCAACAGCCATAACTAGCTAATAGTTAACCATGAATGGCCTGAGAAGGGAAATGCTGCTATACTATATGGAGGTTTGGGGCTGATATAGCTTTCGACAAGAGGACTTTAACAGATTATTTTGCAAGTCGACCGTAGGCGTAACTTACAAATTTTTTTAATTGCTACAACAACTAAAGAAAAGCTTGCTAACGCAATCGCTCGTGCACAAGAAGCAGTCGCTCCTCGTGCACTTGCACTAGCAGCCTAGGCTGTGCTCATCCGTTATCATCAGGCGACATACTGATACGGGTGTTATATACCTTGTCGCTTACTTTCGCACAGCGCAGCGGCAGCGCGAGAGGACACTTTACCGCGCGACGAACGAACCATTTTTGTTTTTCTTAAAGATTCTGCCGTCGTAAACAGCTAAGATAAACTAAACTTGTAGACGAATAATCAGTTACCTTTTGGACCGGGGGGCAGTACCCCGCAGCTCCACCAATTGAATGTGAAAGACTTTCCAGAGATGGAAGGTCTTTTTAATTGACAAATATTATTATTTATCCTAATATTTGTATTACTTCGTTGAGTTTTCTGAAATTCCGAGGTGTTCATTGACATTCAGATAGAACACAAGGTGAGCTGCGAGTGCGTATAAAAGCGTTCTTGCACCTCATCTTGTGTGTTTAATGAAACACACGCTCGTTAACGCGAGAGGCATTCACGCCTAAGTTGAGGAGAAAGATTCGTCATGTGTGTCCCGGTAATCACGACCACCTACGTCGCCTTCATATGCCCCGGCGAGGTTTACTACGAAGAGGTCTCAACGCGCAACCTTGAACGGGACGCTGGCAGGTTCTCGTTCAGCGTCTTCGCGCTCTTCTACTTCGACGTCGTCACCGCCGTGGTGGACGTCGCGGGCGAGAGTGTCGGGACGGCCAGCCCTCCTCGCAACGTTAGCAAGACGTACTTCGACGCCGCGGAGCTTACTTGTGAATAGGTAGCCGCCCTCCCAGGGAGTAACAGAGTCCTGTTGAGCAACACGCACTGCAATGAATGAGAGGCTGTTGTGCGTTGCCGTACAGGCAACTTCTATTCGTTCGATGCGCTCGACAGCGAGATCGTCAGCTCCTGCTGATCGACTAGGCGACTTTATGGCACGTGGAGTGAGGCTCAACTTAGGTTCGCGGCCCAGTCCGTGATGTTTTCCTTAACCCTCTATCTGCGCGTCATAGTCGCTCCGCAAATATGTATTTGTGCTGATGAGTCCTAGTGAGGACGAAAGCGAAACCGTTTATTAGGATGCTAAAAAACAAATTTAGCGCAATAAAAAACAACCGCCTGCGAGGAACGGTTGTTTTTTGTGGAGTTATTTTCGTGTTGTTTATTTTTGGCTTCTGTATAATTTATTTATTCAGTAGCTACCCCTATATTATGATGCCAAAGCGCTTGTGTCAACGCTTTTTTTCAATAATCTTTTACATTATTTTTAGCTATGTGGAAAACATACTATATAGCGTTTCGATAGATCTGGCCAACACAAGATGCACTATTACAACGTGCACATTATTGATCTCTGGAATCCGGTTTTCGTTCCACGAACTTGCCGTGAAAATGGCGACAAAAAAAGAACTTTTATATTTACTATACTTAACGCGGCTAAGTATAGGCCGGTACTTTTTGTAGAGCAATCAGTGCTGCGGCCATAAAGAACAAAAGCGAGAACTTACGACTCATTAAAAAAATGGTTGCGCGTCTTTTTAGTGGAAGTGGGGAATCTAAGGTAAAGAAGCTTACGGACTTTGTGATTTGAGTGTGCTTGCTAGTAATTACGATCGCTATCAGAAAATAATCTATGCAGTAGATGTATTACACATAAATAACTTTGATATAACTGAATAAATTTTTTCACGAATATTTTTTCTACCTATAGCAGTGATGATAGGCTGTAGTGAAAAAATACTAAAGTATTTTACATACTCAGCGCGTGCGGGCTGCGCTTCAAGGCACTGATTTTTTGTGGTTATGTAAGTTACTAGAATAAATAAAGCTGATCGATGCCGATCTTTAACTGGACTAATTTGTGCGGCAGTAAACGTTTTTACAGCTCCAAAATACTAAGATAAATCATACAATACAAGCTTTGTTGTAATTAAACATCGTTGTAAAAATAAATATTTAGTAAATTTAACAGATCATAGTGTACGTATTATTGTAAACGTTGTTTATATAACTTATTATTTTATCAAATATGTATTGACCAAATTGTAATTGAATGCTAGTATGAACATAAGCTTTTACAAAAACAAACAAAGCCAAAAAACACCTTCACAATTAAACTAAGTCTCTCAACGATTCATCACTTGGTGAATTACCCAGCTTGACGGTCACTCGGTAACGACACTTGTAGAAAATTAAGAATTTTGACCTATTAAAAGGCCACGCACCTTCTTCTTAAAACCTTTTACACAGTATGTGGCGTTGCCGATACTCCGCCAAATGGCGTTTGAGTATGCATCAATTAGTACCGATATATCTAGTACACTCCCAGTATCACCAGAGATAATGGCGCAACTACTAGATATATCGCGGAACGTTGGAGCGAATAGACATATGCTCCTCTCGGGGAGCGGTCAGTTGCCTGCAGTGGCAAGCTGTTTATGGAACACGCGCCCAAATATTTTTAGCGGCGGATGTAGCCTCCATGAACGTTTAGGCTTGTTACTCGGGCTTCCTTGAATTTATGAGCAAAAAACTCGTATAGTATGAAAAGTGAATCGAATCGAGATATAAGATGAAACCAAAGAACCTTGGTGTCGTGGCAACATTGGCAGTGGCGATTGCACTACTGCTTATTTTACAGATGACAACGCCCGCAACAATTGGCCCTGCAGGTATATTAGTAGTATTTATTTTGATGTATTTGTTGGCACTAAGCGTGCTGACTTTTTTGCTTCTTGCCGTTAATCGAATTGTCACAAAAGTGAGTAATTCAGGTGATAAGCAAGTACGTCAACGTGATCAGTTGAGCGTTACGCAATCCTATTACTACTCGTCGGTTATGGCGTTGGCTCCAGTTATGCTAATTGGTATGCAATCAGTGGGCGGAATAAACGTCTACGGACTGATTTTAGTTGTTGTATTTGTGGTAATTGCTTGCGTTTATATTAGCAAACGATCTCGCTGAATATTGTGCTCGTGCTTTGCGCGATTATGCTATAATTACAGATATGGAACCCAAACTGCCAAGCCCAGAGAACGCACCGGAGATGCGGCCGGTTAATTACGAGCAGCAGACTGAGCGATCTCCGGCCGAAACTGGCTTTGATCAGGGGCAGGAAAAGGTAGAGCAGCGCGCTGAAGCGCCGCCTCAAGCAGTAGCATATGCCGCTCCTGTGCTTCCTCCGCCAGTTGTCGCACCACTTCCGCCACAGACGACGACAGATAGTAGCGTGGCCGGTAATGCTGACGACGACTTGCCGATTGTGGCAAACGACGACGATCTTATCGAAAAAGAGTGGGTAGACAAAGCGAAAAAAATTATCATACAAACCAAAGACGACCCCTATCGTCGAGAGCAAGAAGTGGTCAAATTGCAGGCAGATTACCTGCAAAAACGATACGGAAGGGAGCTTGGTGCGTCGCAGTAAGCGATCGGGGCTGCAATAACTATGGCAAGCGTATTCATCGGACTATTCATTTTTATAGTGCTCGGCGCGGTTGGCGGTTTTTTTGTATTTCATCAGTACCGTAAGACGTTACGCGAGGCCAAAAATTACGAACGCGGTCTGAAGATGGTCCCCATGCTGATACATCTACCACCGGCGAGTGATGATCTTGATGGCGGCGGACGGGACGAGCGTGATTTGACTGAAGAAATTCTCTCGAAAGGTCAGGTGATGTACAACATCATCGCGAGCACCTCAACGAAAGGCTTTAAGAGCCGAATGTATGGTCAGCGTCATATTACTTTTGAGATGATTGCTCACGAAGGACTAGTGTATTACTACACGGTTGTGCCATCGGTCTTGGTTGACGTTGTTCGACAGGCCGTAGCCGCAGCTTATCCATCGGCACGGCTGGAAGAGGTAGCAGAGCACAATATTTTCAGCAAAGTCGGTAAAATGACAGGAACCATCGGTGGGGAGTTTACGTTAAAGAAGAACTTCGTGTATCCGATTGCCACATACCAGGAGTCAAAGCGTGACGCTTCGAGGGCACTTTTGAATGCACTTTCAGCAGCATCTCGCGAAGATGGCGTGGCAATTCAGCTGCTCCTTCGACCAGCTCGCGACGGATGGAGCAAGACGTCAGTCTCAGCTGTACAAAAAATCACCAAAGACAAAGGCAAGTCTAAAGGCGTTGGTGGATGGGTTGCACCAAAAGATTTAATGGAAGCGCTTTGGAAGCCGCCTGAAAAAAGTGAAACTAAACCAGAAGATAAGCAGCTGACTTCACTAGAACAATCCTCTATTGAAGCAATTGAAGAAAAAACTCGCTATCCAGGCTACGAAGTATTGGTGCGAGTGGTGGTTTCATCTAACACCGCTGGTCGTTCACAGGCGCTTCTGAAAAACATTGTGGCGGCGTTCTCACTGTTTGATTCGCCAAGTCATAACGGCTTTAAATTTGCTGTAACTAAAAATATTGAAGAATTAGTGACGGCATACATCTTCCGCTTTTTCCCGCAGACTGTTAATCAGAATATTTTAAACAGCGTCGAACTCGCGACTGTATTCCACCTACCAAACCAAAACAGTATTCCAACGTCTCAGGTGCAGCGTCAAATGAGTAAGCAAGTCGATGGCCCGACACAAATCATGGAAGACGGATTTTTGCTTGGCTATAACGAATTCCGCGGTATTAAGAAGCCGATTCGCCTTAGTACTAACGATCGACGTCGCCATACCTATATTATTGGGCAGACAGGTACCGGTAAGTCGGTTCTGCTGGAGAATTTAGCGTATCAAGACATGTTAGACGGCCGTGGGTTTGCGTTTGTGGATCCACACGGTGACTCGGCGGAGATGTTGCTCGGAAAGGTTCCAAAAGAGCGTGTTGAGGACGTCATTTACTTTAATCCAGGCGATATGGCGAGCCCTATTGGTCTGAATATGTTTGAGTTCGACAATCCTGACCAGAAGGACTTTTTGGTCCAAGAAGCAATTAATATGCTGTATGGGCTGTACGACCCTGGTCACACCGGTATCGTTGGGCCGCGTTTGGAGCACATTTTCCGAAACTGCGCGCTTCTTTTGATGAGTGATCCAGTTGGCGGTACTTTTATCGATATTCCGAAGGTTTTAATTGATCCTGAGTTTATGAAGAGCAAATTAAAGTTTGTCACCGATCAGACTGTGCTTGATTTCTGGACAAAGGAGTGGCCATCGGCGCAGCGCTCTAACGAATCTGGCGAGGTTGTCAGCTGGGTAGTCAGTAAGTTCGGGCCGTTTATCTCCAACGACGCCATGCGAAATATTATCGGGCAGACGAAGAGTGGTTTTAATCTCCGCGACATCATGGATAATAACAAAATTCTACTCGTCAATCTTAGTAAGGGCCGGATGGGCGAGCTTAACTCTAAACTTCTTGGTATTATTTTCGTGATGAAATTTCAAGCGGCAGCGATGGGCCGCGCCGACACACCAGAGGATCAGCGTGTTGATTTTTCATTGTATGTTGATGAGTTTCAAAACTTCGCCACTGAAAGTTTTGAGTCTATCTTGTCGGAAGCCCGAAAATATCGTTTGAATTTGATTCTCGGTAATCAGTTTATGACGCAGTTGACTGATAAAATTCGTGAAGCGATTATCGGTAACGTCGGAACGGTTATCAGTGGTCGCATCGGTATTACGGACGCTGAAATTCTGATCAAGAAATTTGCGCCGACGTTTGAAGCGGAAGATCTAACGAAGATGCCGAACTATCAGTCTATCAGTAGCGTTATGATTAATAATGTTCCATCTGCACCGTTCAGTATGTCATTTGTCGCGCCGATGGGGACGGCTAACTCGCAGCTCAGTGATGCGTTAAAGCGTTTGTCGGCAGCTAAATATGGTAAGCCCCGATCTCAAGTGGAAAAGGAGATTTTCGATCGACTTGGAGCCGCTGACGCTGCTAAGAAGCAAGCGCAAGTGAGCACAGCTGCGCAGCGGTCAGTCGGGAAGCCGGGAGGCTCATCATTCCTCGACGAGTGGCTTGCGAAGAGACAACAGATGAATAATGGACAGCAGCAGCCTCAAAAGACTTTAGTGTCGCAAACCTCGGCAGGCCAAGTCGGTAGCGCAAGTCAAACGCCTCAACAGCAGCCAGCGCAGCCTCAGGCCACGCCCTTTCAGCAGCAGCCGCCTCGTCAGCCTCAGCCTCAGACTCAGCAGAATTCTTATATCCCACAACAGACGCCATTTCATCAGTCAACTCCAGTGCAACCACCGCGTCTTCCAAATGACGCACTTAACCTTCGCGGTAACACGCCGAATCACGATAGTGAAGTGTCAATTAAAATCCGCTAGATACGATCTAGCGGATTTTAATTTTGTAAACTGTAGAGGAGAGTTAACTCGCTTTTTTGCCAGTGATCATCACCCTAAAGTAGTCAAAGAGTAATCCCAGCATCCATCCAAGGGCAAAGCCGGCAATGGTCTCAAACCCAGAAAGTCGGTAACCCATGTTTTTCGTAATGAGATAAAGGCCAAGCGTGACGACGAAGGCAAATGCTGAGCCCGCCAAGATGGCATTTGGCCGAGCGATCGTGCTAGCGCCAATTTCACTCGCTTTCTCAACTGGTTTCGTGTGAATGACCTTTGAAAATGAGCGGCTAGGTGCGTTCATATGGCGTCGCGTCTGGCTCATAGTCATATTGAAGCTCGCTTTGCGCTCGTCGCCGCTGATAGGGCCACGGTGTGAGGTCTCAGCGGGTGCAGCTTCAGTTGCGGTCGGCTCGCTTTCGGCTGCTTGCTCGGCAGCTGCAGCGTTTAGGGCTTCGACGTCATCATGATTGTGTTCGACGCTTGCTTCGTGATTTTCGCGAAGCTTTTCTATTTGCTCTAGACTCGCCTGTTTGAGTGCCTCGTGGTTAACTTCCTTATATTCAGGTGTCGATGAGACGGTTTCTCTGTTATTCATATCTAACTCCCATTTCCTTATAGTGCACCGGCGTTTAGATCGCGGCGTATTAATCGAACTTCAGTTCCCAATTGTCGTGAGCGAGCGTAGAAGTAGACTACAACGGCAAGTGTAATTCCCGCAAAGATCATATTGGCGCCTGCTCCAGTGTGAGGTAGCTCAGCGACAGTTTGCTCGACAATTTTTGGTCCTTGGCAGTCGACGTCGATTGTTACGGCGTTGCCGAATGTATTACTCATAATACAGTCATACGAAGATCGGTTACTTACACCTCGAGCGGTGGAAGGAATTGTGCTGGCGACCGTTACGACGAAGGTTCGTGACTCTTCTTTCCCAGGTGCAATTTCCATTTCAGGCCAGGTGAGTGTTTTGTCTTTTTTATCGAAGGTAGCACCTGCGCCGTCAACGAGCTGAGCATATTCAAGAACATCGGCTAGGTCTTCTTCTGGAGCAATTTTACCGGGGAGTAGACCGACATTTTTCATGGTAACGGTGTAGGATATCTTATCTGAAGCTTCAGCCGTCACCTTTGTGGCGTCGGTGTCTTGGGTCATGTTCTTTGCAGTCTTGCTGAGAACAACTTGTTCTTTACAGCGCTTATCTTTCACCCAGACTGAAGGATTCTCTGGACACGGCTTACAATTTTCGTCTTCCTTGGTTAAGTCAGGATTGAGGACGCACTTTTCAGGATTATTGATGGTGAGCGGTTTCGCGCAATTTGCACCAGCGCGGTCACCAATGCTCGTTTTGACAACAAGTGTGGCGGTATAGTTGCCAGGTTTTTCTAAGTCTGCCTTTGTAGTAGATGCTTTCTCGCTACTTTGGATAGTTTTTGTGAAAACTTGTTTTCCGGCGCTATCTTTGACTGTGTAAACATACGAATTGATTGTTGCACCAGATTCGGCAGCTGCTTTTCCGCGTAGTTCAACTTCGGTGCGTGAGATCGGTGCGATAGCAAGATCTGTACAAGCGCTTGACGGTTTGACTGGAATTGTACAGTTTGGAGGCGTGCCAATCATGCCTGGAGGGCACACCGCTGGCGGTGGTGGCGGAGGCGGCGACGGAATGACCTGCATAGCCAAGTTGCCACAATCTTTCATGATAGCAAACCAGCCAAGCTTTGCCGAGTAGCCAACGAAGGCCTGATACGATGAGCCGTTCGCTTTGGTGTATGGGAGCGTGTCCCAAAGACGGTTTGGGCTGATGTAGACGGTTCCTCCGCCACCACCTTGCTTATCAAATGGAAAGGCAACTTCACCTTGTGCTGCACTGAAGCGTGGGTTGCGACCGACTGAGTAGCGAACATTCTTTGAATTGAAACTTTCAGAGTGAGTTGATGCAATCTCCTGTCTTGTTACACCGGCAGCGTTGAAGATATCGCGCAAGTTATTCTCGTTACGATCGTAGTGCGCGAGAAAATCGTCGATACTACGAACACCACCGTAGACAAGATCCTGGCTGCTGGCGGCATTGGCCGACTCCGGTGGTGAGAATACCGCAAATGATTGCACGACTAGGGCAAGAGCGGTGAAAATCAAGCCTATTCGCCGTGTGGATTCCTCTTTTTTCAGACGCTTGGCATAAAAGCCAAGTTGACCGACAAGAGCCGGACTGAACGTAATATTCGATATAAGTTTACGAAACATCGTTTTTTCCTATTTATTTTTTGGTTTTTAGGTTGGCTTACACCTCTTGTGCCCTAGATTAGCATAAGAAATATGTTCAGCGCAATAGCTTGAGTGAACAATAGTTTTTCGGTATAATAGAAACATTGTAAACAGCAGACACGTCTGAATAAGTGAGGGAAGATGGCTACACAAAAATTTGATGACGGCTCGTATGACGGGTCTCAGATCCAGGTACTTGAAGGTCTTGAGCCAGTTCGCAAGCGCCCAGGTATGTATATCGGGAGTACCGGTTATGACGGTGTCCACCACTTAATTAAGGAAATTGCTGATAACTCAATCGATGAAGCGATCGCTGGCTATGCCTCAAAGATAAACGTCACTATTCTCGATGATGGTGGCTTGAGTGTTGAAGATGATGGTCGCGGTATTCCTGTTGATAAAAATACCAAAACAGGAAAGAGTACGCTAGAGACTGTACTGACTGTGCTCCACGCTGGCGGTAAATTTGGCGACGGTGGCTACAAAGTGTCATCTGGACTTCACGGTGTTGGGTCGAGTGTTGTTAACGCTCTTTCAACTAAATTGGTTGCTGAAGTCCGACGTGACGGAAAAGTCTATCGCCAGGAGTACGCAATAGGTGTACCACAAGGTGATATGAAAGTTGTAGGAAAGTCTACATCAAATGGAACAACGATCACCTTCTACCCAGACCCAACGATTTTCAAAGAGGGAATCGAGTTTGATTACAAATGGGTAGTTAACTATTTGCGTCACCAAGCATATTTAACTAAGGGGATCTATGTTGCGGTACGCGACGAGCGTAGCGGTGAGCGTGCGGCGTTTTATTTTGAAGGCGGTATCCAAAGCTACGTGAAACATTTGAATATTGGCAAAGAAGTTGTCACTGACAGTATTTTTTACGTCGAGCGCCAAGTCGAAGATTCTATGGTTGAAGTTGCAATTCAATATAATGAAACGTTTGCAGAAGTTGTGAAGCCATTCGCGAATAACGTCTTAACGCCCGATGGCGGATCCCATCTTGTAGGATTTCGATCGGCAATGACGCGAGTTATTAACGATTATGCTCGCAAAACTAGTTTATTGAAGGAAAAAGAAGACAATCTGACCGGTGAAGATATTCGTGAAGGATTGACGGCAATTATTCTTGTAAAGCTTCCTGATCCGCAATTTGAAGGACAGACAAAAAACAAACTCGGTAACCCTGAAGTCCGCCGCTATGTTGAGCAGGTGATGAATGAATACTTCAGCTATTATCTTGAGGAAAATCCTAACGTTGCTAAGAAAATTGTCGGTAAGGCCTTATTGGCGGCTCGCGCACGCAAGGCCGCACGTGCAGCTCGGGATAATGTGATCCGAAAGGGTGCACTGGATGGCATGGGACTTCCTGGAAAACTCTACGATTGCTCGAGCAAAAATCCATCTGAAAGTGAAATTTACATTGTTGAGGGTGACTCGGCTGCTGGCTCTGCCAAAGAGGGTCGAGACAGTAAAACGCAGGCAATTTTGCCACTTCGTGGTAAAGTTCTCAACACCGAGCGTGCAAGACTCGATAAAATGTTTGCTAACAAAGAAATTGTCGCCATGATCCAGGCATTTGGCGTTGGGATAGGTGAGACCTTTGATATTGAAGGGCTTCGCTATCACAAAATAATTATTATGACCGATGCTGATGTTGACGGGAGCCACATCGCAACACTGCTTTTGACATTTTTGTTCCGCTATATGCGAGACATCATCGAAGCCGGACATGTGTACCTTGCTCGACCACCGCTGTACAGTATTAACAGAGGTCAAAAAAAGCAATATGTCTACGACGAATCAACACTCAATACGATTCTTGAAGAAATTATATCGCAGAAGCAAGATCGCGGAACGGCCGTCAACCAAGAGGATGATCTTTTAAAGCAAGCTGGCGTCACGATCTCACGCTTTAAGGGGCTGGGTGAAATGGACGCCGATCAGCTATGGGACACGACGATGAACCCTGAGCACCGTGTCTTGAGCAAGGTGCACATTGAAGATGCTGAACGATCCGATGCAATTTTTACAAAGTTGATGGGCGATGAAGTCTCACTTCGCAAGATGTTCATTCAAACTCGAGCCAAAAACGCTAATATTGATGATTTAGACATCTAGGGGAACTTAATATGGATGATAAAGAATTGAACGATGACAGCCTACCGATCGAAGGTGAAATACTCCCGCCAGACGTCAAGGGCGTCGAGGGACGTTCGCTTGAAGCGGTTATGGAAGATAGTTTCTTCCGCTACTCGATGAGCGTTATTATTGACCGAGCTTTGCCTGATGTACGCGATGGGCTGAAGCCGGTTCACCGCCGCATTTTGCACTCAATGAACGTCAACGGTAATCGCAGCAATGCCAAATTTGTCAAAAGTGCGCGTATCGTCGGTGATGTGATGGGTAAATACCACCCACATGGTGATTCATCGATTTATAACTCAATGGTACGTCAGGCTCAGCCCTGGTCGCTGCGCTATCCGTTAATCCAAGGCCAGGGAAACTTCGGTTCAATGGACGGCGACCCGGCTGCTGCCATGCGGTACACGGAAGCGAGAATGGCGAAAGTCGCTGATGAAATGTTAGCTGACATTGACAAGCAAACAGTAGAATTCCGTGATAACTTTGATGGCTCCGAGCGAGAACCAATGGTACTCCCGGCGAAGTTGCCGAATCTTCTCCTGAACGGACAAATTGGTATTGCCGTTGGTATGGCTACCAATATTCCGCCACACAACTTAAGTGAGCTTATCGATGCCTCAGTTGAGCTAATAGATAACGAGCACGCTACTTTGGACGACCTGTTGAAGCACGTTAAGGGGCCAGACTTTCCGACGGGTGCAACCGTTTATGGCGGTGCGCCAATGCGGCAAGCTTACCAGACTGGCCGCGGTAGCGTCATGATCCGTGCCGTGGCAGAGATAGAAGAGACTAAAAAGGGGCGTCACCAAATTGTTGTCACACAAGTACCGTATGGTGTAAATAAAGCATCAATTGTTGAAAAGATTGCCGAGCTTTATAAGGAAAAGAAGATCAGTATTAGCGACTTGCGTGACGAGTCTGCTCGAGGAAAAGTACGCATTGTCATTGAAGTCAAGAAAGACGGATATCCGAAGAAAGTCTTGAACCAATTGTATAAGTTGACTGCTTTGCAGACCAGTTTTAACTACAACATGCTGGCATTGATCGACGGTATACAACCCCAAGTACTTGGTCTCCAAGAGATGCTTCAAGAATTTATCACACATCGCCAGATTGTCGTTCGCCGCCGAACGGAGTACGAGCTTCGCAAGGCTAAGGAGCGCGCTCACATCTTGGAAGGCTACAAGATAGCACTCGATAATATCGATGAGGTTATTCGAATTATTCGTGGAAGCAAGACGAGTGATGTTGCGCAGAAGGGGTTGATTGAAGCATTTAGTTTGAGTATCATCCAGGCGCAAGCTATTCTAGCGATGCAGCTACGCCGTCTAGTTGGACTTGAGCGCCAGTCGATTGAAGATGAATTGAACGCGCTTCTTAAGGCCATTAAGCGCTTTGAAGAGATTTTGGCTGACGAGAAAGAAATTCTGGCGGTTATTAAGCTTGAATTGCTTGAAATGAAGGACAAATACGGCGACGAGAGACGCTCGCAAATGATTAATCATGAACTCGGCAAGTTTAACGATGAGGAGCTTATTCCAGAAGAAGATAGTGTTATTCTTTTGACAACGGAAAACTACATCAAGCGAACACTTGTATCAGAGTATCGTCGTCAGAATCGTGGCGGCAAAGGCAAGCGAGGTATGACAACCAAAGAGGAAGATGTCATCGAGCAACTGATACCAGCTAGCACGCACGATTTCTTGCTTTTCTTTACAAACAGAGGACGGATCTTCAGATTAAAGGCGTACGAAGTACCAGCTGCTGGTCTTTCAGCTAAAGGTGTTGCCGCCGTAAACTTACTCCAAATGCAACCTGAAGAGAAAATTACATCAATTATTCGTCACGAAAAAGGCTCTAATGATGAAGGTTATCTCTTTATGGCAACTACGAAAGGAACTGTCAAAAAGACACCTTTGGCGGACTACGCAAATATTCGCACCAATGGACTTATCGCAATCAAGCTAGATGAAGGCGACGAACTGCGGTGGATTAAGAAAACAACAGGCGAAAATGATGTAATTGTATCAACATCAGCTGGACAAGCAGTTCGATTCAATGAATCCGGCGCTCGTCCAATGGGGCGAACTGCACGTGGTGTACGTGGCGTCCGATTGCGACCGCATGATCGTGTTGTCGGTATGGACGTTGTGACAGAAGAAAGCCAGAAACTATTGGTGATTAGTGAAAAAGGCTATGGCAAGATTACCAAGGCTGCAAACTTTCCGAGTCATAAGCGTGGTGGTGTTGGCATCAAGGCGGCGGTTGTCACTACTAAAACAGGTCCAATTATTAGCGTTCAGACACTTGATGGTCACACTGACGAGGTGCTAATGATATCGGACAAAGGGCAAACCATTCGTGTCAGTCTGAAAGATATTCCACTGCTTGGTCGCACGACACAGGGTGTGAGAGTTATGCGGATGGCTGATGGCGACGCCGTGTCGTCGCTTGGACTCATGTCAGCTCAGCCAATTGTTGATGCAGAAAGCACCGAAGCGTAATAAGCCGTGGTCTCTATCTCGCCGTTTATTGTCACAATTATTGCAGCGTGGATAGCGGGCCAAGGCACGAAGTATATTATTACTTCGGCAAAACATCGTTCGTTCAACCATTTTCGTCAGCTTTACGTATCGGGGAGTATGCCGAGCGCACACACGGCAACGGTGGTATCTGTTGTGACGTTGATTGGCTTCACTGATGGTACGCACTCGAGTGTTTTTGGCCTAGCCGCGCTGATAGCTGGCATCGTAATGTATGACTCTGTGATGGTGCGGCGCTCGTCGGGCGAACAGGGCGCGGCAATTCAGGCGCTCATAAAAGAGCAGAAGAGCAGCGTTTTATTGCCACGATCCGCTAAAGGCCATACACCACTTGAAGTGCTAGTTGGAGCAATTCTGGGTGCTCTTGTTGGCACAATTGTCTTTTTCGCAACAAAATAACGATATATTAGCCGAAATAACCCTTGACCATGCAGCGTGAAGTACGATATGATAATGAAAGTCTGATCGCGAAGAAGTCAAAAACTTCAACAAATTGCGACATCCAACGAGGTTAATGCGAGTTGAACAGATGATAAATGTACTTTGACAATTTAGTTGTGCAATATCATCGTCAGTCTATATTTTATATAGACGTCACTTGAAATAGTGACATCTTTTATGGAAAACGTACTTTCACTTGTGTGCAAACACTTTGGAATGTAGTAAATACCATTTTTATGGAGAGTTTGATCCTGGCTCAGGATGAACGCTGGCGGAGTGCCTAACACATGCAAGTCGAGCGGCAGCACGAGTAGTTTACTACTTGGTGGCGAGCGGCGGACGGCTGAGTAACGCGTGGGAATGTGCCCCAAAGTGAGGAATAAGCACCGGAAACGGTGTCTAATGCCGCATATGATCTTCGGATTAAAGGATTTATCCGCTTTGGGAGCAGCCCGCGTTAGATTAGGTAGTTGGTGAGGTAAAGGCTCACCAAGCCCACGATCTATAGCTGGTCTGAGAGGATGACCAGCCAGACTGGAACTGAGACACGGTCCAGACTCCTACGGGAGGCAGCAGTGAGGAATCTTCCACAATGGACGAAAGTCTGATGGAGCAACTCCGCGTGCAGGATGAAGGCCTTCGGGTTGTAAACTGCTTTTATTGGTGAAGAATATGACGGTAACCAATGAATAAGGGTCGGCTAACTACGTGCCAGCAGCCGCGGTCATACGTAGGACCCAAGCGTTATCCGGAGTGACTGGGCGTAAAGAGTTGCGTAGGTGGTTTGTAAAGTGAATAGTGAAATCTGGCGGCTCAACCGTACAGGCTATTATTCAAACTCACAAACTCGAGAATGGTAGAGGTAACTGGAATTTCTAGTGTAGGAGTGAAATCCGTAGATATTAGAAGGAACACCAATGGCGTAGGCAGGTTACTGGACCATTTCTGACACTGAGGCACGAAAGCGTGGGGAGCGAACCGGATTAGATACCCGGGTAGTCCACGCCGTAAACGATGGATACTAGCTGTTGGAGGTATCGACCCCTTCAGTAGCGAAGCTAACGCGTTAAGTATCCCGCCTGTGGAGTACGGTCGCAAGACTAAAACATAAAGGAATTGACGGGGACCCGCACAAGCGGTGGATCGTGTTCTTTAATTCGATGCTAAACGAAGAACCTTACCAGGGTTTGACATCCCGAGAATTTTGTCGAAAGACGAGAGTGCTTTATTGAGCTCGGTGACAGATGATGCATGGCCGTCGTCAGCTCGTGTCGTGAGATGTTAGGTTAAGTCCTTTAACGAGCGCAACCCTTGTGAATAGTTGTATTTTTCTATTCAAACTGCCCCGGTAACGGGGAGGAAGGAGGGGATGAGGTCAGGTCAGTATTTCTCTTACACCCTGGGCTAGAAACACGATACAATGGCCAGTACAATGCGCAGCGAAACCGCGAGGTGGAGCAAATCGCATCAAAGCTGGTCTCAGTTCGGATAAGAGGCTGAAACTCGCCTCTTTGAAGTCGGAATCGCTAGTAATCGCAGATCAGCAAGCTGCGGTGAATACGTTCCCGGGTCTTGTACACACCGCCCGTCAAACCATGAAAGTGACCAACACCCGAAGTCCGATTCGTCGGCCTAAGGTGGGGGGCATGATTGGGGTTAAGTCGTAACAAGGTATCCGTAGCGGAAGCTGCGGATGGATTACCTCCTTTCTAGGGAGAGTTATGCCAGAGAAACGAGTAATCTTTCTCTGAAGCTAGGTCGGTC
>Ga0115547_1000087_pt1 | contig 61929 bp, 62 predicted proteins | sample COGITO_mtgs_1004_3_FD_87185 | JGI IMG/M metagenome (GOLD analysis project Ga0115547, IMG submission 87185) | Pelagic marine microbial communities from North Sea - COGITO_mtgs_100420 | ecosystem: Environmental > Aquatic > Marine > Epipelagic | place: Germany:Helgoland, sampling site Kabeltonne...
CAACCTGTGCCACAGCATCCTGCTTAAACTCGTCCGTAAACCGAATTCCCTTACTCATATCCGTCTCTCCTTGGTTCCAAAATTACCAAGCAAACCGTCTACAAATCTAGGGGCACCTCAGTTCTTGACTGATCTGGAGGGTGTTGATGTAGTCGACGTATCATCGACAACTTACATCCACATCATGTTCGACCAGCACGAGGTTGTCTTGTCTGACGGCACTTGGACGGAAAGCTTCCAACCGGGTGATCAAACACTCGCTGGTATTAGCGATGCGTCACGTGACGAAATTCTGGAATTGTTCCCAGAGTTGTCAACACGCGAAGGGGTTGATGGTTACACATCAGCGCGCCGCTCACTGAAGAAACACGAAGCAACCTTGGTTGTGAAATAACCAAGATTCCTAAGGGCCAATTGGTCTGAATGTTATGCAGCTTTCTCTGTCTAATGACGGGTACAACAAAAGCGGCGCGGGTGACCGCGCCGTTTTTGAGTCCAAATATCGCTATTACTGACTGCGCGCGCGCCAAGCAGACCAATCTTCTGGGGTGTCCAAGTCCGTACGTGCTCTATCCCCTTTTAGGGCGTGGAACTTCAAAGATTTGCCCAAGGCTGATAAGAGCGCGTTAGCACCCTTATCCCCATCAAGTTCCTGAAAGTGTTCAAATAAACCTGCGTCGATCAAAGTCGGATGCCCTGCGGCACCGTCCTGTGTGGTGGCGCGCATTGCTGGTGCCTTCGCTTCTAAAAATATGTTCAGTATCTGGTTCATATCATCTGTTGTAATATCAGGCATATCTGCTGGAAGGATCATGACCGCTTTGGCGGTGTTGGGCAGGGCGCTCACTCCGCGCTGCAAGCTGCGCGACATACCAAGGTTGGCATCGGGCACCTCAACCACCAACAGATCCAAACCCCGCAAACAAGCCGCGCGGGGATGGTCCGAGCTGGGCAAAGTGACCACGACCGGTTGGCCCGTCGCCAACGCACGTTTCGCCATGACTTGCAGGCAGGGTGCGCCGTGCACATCTTCCAATAGTTTGTCGCCGCCGCGCATACGCGACGCAGAACCCGCTGCCAAAAGTAGAATTGGTATTGTCATCTGATGACCCTAACGCGGTCGCGCGCGCTTATCCACGCATTCGCGCGCCATCTGAATCAAATAAGGTTTCCACAATCACACGGGCAGGGCGCATTTGCCCCAAGATTTCAATCTCAACAGCCAATCCATCGGCAATGCGATCCGTGGGAAGGAACCCAAGGGCAATCGATTTCTCCGCATAATGGGAATATCCGCCAGAGGTACAAAAGCCCACGACCGTGCCATCCAGCCAAATAGGTTCATACCCCTGAACATCTGCATCCAGCGCATCGACCTCGAAGGAAACCAATGTACGCGCAGACCCATTTGCGCGTTCTTCTTCCGCCGCGGCGCGACCAATGAAGTCTGTGTTTTTCTTAAAGCTGATAAAGCGATCCAATCCGGTTTCGCCAGCCGTATAGTCGGGGGAAAATTCGGACATCCAAGAGCCAAAGAACTTATCAAGGCGCAGGGACATCATCGCACGCATGCCAAAGGGCACCATTCCGTGCTTTTGGCCCTCAGCCCAAAGCGTGTTCCACAGGTTACGTTGCCCCATTGGATCACAATAAATCTCGTAACCCAAATCACCGGTATAGCTGACGCGCTGGACCAGACATTGGGTCATCCCAACGGTCATAGGGCGCACATCCATGAACTTCATTTTGCTGATATCGCTTAGGGTGCAGGCCGCCAAAACAGCCCGTGCATTTGGCCCCGCGATTTGGAATCCGTTTCGTTTATCGCTTATATTTTCGATAGTAAAGTCATCATATTGATGTTGTTTGAACCAACGCCAATGATAGGCCTGTGATCCATAGGATGCGGTCAGTTGGAATTCATCTTCTGCCAAACATGACACGGTAAAGTCACCAATCAACTTACCTTTTTGCGACAGCATCGGGGTCAAACTTAGGCGTCCAACTTTAGGAATACGTCCCGCCATAATGCGGTCTAACCATGCGCGTGCGCCGTCGCCTTTGACCAGATATTTGCCAAAGTTGTGCACCTCATTGATGCCCACAGCCTCGCGTACACCGCGTACTTCGCGCGCGGTTGCCCCGAACGCATCAGAGCGACGGAAGGACGGTGTTTCAAACGTTGGCTCATCGCCAACGGCAAAGTAATTGACCACCTCCATGCCAAATTGCTGACCCCAAACCGCGCCCATACCGCTAAAAATATTATACATCGGCGTTGTACGGTTGGGACGCGCAGCTGGCAGTTCCTCGTTCGGGTAGGACACGGAAAAGCGTTTTTGATAGTTCTCAATCACTTTGGGCAGGGTGTAACCGGGCGAAATCCAATCGCCAAAACGGGCGACATCCATCGCCATCACATCGCGTTCTGGTTCGCCCTCAACCATCCACTGCGCCAACATCAAACCAACGCCGCCACCTTGGCTAAAGCCTGCCATCACACCACAAGCGGACCAATAATTGCGCACGCCCGGAACAGGACCAACAAGCGGATTGCCGTCAGGGGCAAAGGTGAAGGGGCCGTGGATCACGTTTTTAACGCCCGCTTTTTCCAAATCTGGGAAACGTTTATAGGCAAAATTGATGCTGTCCTCGATCTTGTCGAAATCGTCTTGCAACAGATCCTGACCAAATGACCATGGGGTGCCATTAACGGCCCAGGGACGACAGGTTTGTTCATAAAAACCAATGCACAGGCCCTGACCCTCTTGGCGTAAATAGCTTTCGCCAGCGGGGTCCATGACGTGGGGATGTTCAATCCCGTCTTTCATCATATCAACGATCATTGGGACCTCTTCGGTCACAATATATTGGTGCTCCATCGGGTGCAGCGGGAAATAAATACCCGCCATGGCGCCCACTTCACGCGCCCACAAACCACCCGCATTCACGACATGTTCCGCGTGGATCGTGCCCTTGTCTGTTACTACATCCCATGTGCCATCCGCGCGTTGGTTGGTTTCCATAACCATTGTGTGCGTTTCAATCGTTGCGCCCCTCATACGGGCCGCTTTTGCATAGGCATGAGTGGTGCCCGAAGGGTCCAAATGCCCATCAAGGGGGTCATAAAGTCCGCCAATGATGCCCTCAATATTGGTTACTGGGGCGATTTTCTTGATCTCTTCGGGGCCAACAATTTCTGTCTCAAGCCCCAAAAAGCGGTGTTTGGCGCGTTCTGCCAACAGCATGTCAAAGCGATCTTGATTGTCTGCCAACGTCACACCACCCACATGGTGCAGACCACAAGACATGCCTGTGATTTCCTCCAACTCTTTGTAAAGATTGATGGTATAACCCTGCAACGCGGCCATATTGGTGTCACCGTTCAGCGTATGAAACCCACCCGCCGCATGCCATGTGGACCCAGACGTCAACTCAGAGCGTTCCAACAGCATCACATCCGACCATCCCAATTTCGTCAGGTGGTACAAAACAGACGCGCCAACCACGCCGCCTCCAATCACTGCAACACGTGTTGTGGTCTTCATGGGGCGCACTCCTTAGCTAGATATTACCTTCAGATTGGATTTCGCTGTCCTGTCTGGCTGGTCGAATAGCGACAAATATTGTCGCCTTGGTGCAATCAAACGATATTCAAGCTGCGAAGATCAAGGGTAACGAAACCTTATTTCAGGGCGGTGTCCAAATGCGTACCCATGCACAAGCAGTCGTTATCGGTGGCGGAGTAATCGGATGTTCGATCCTGTATCACCTTACCAAACTGGGCTGGAAGGACGTGGTCCTGATTGAGCGGGATGAACTTACCTCGGGCTCTACGTGGCACGCGGCCGCCAATATCCACGGGCTGCACGACAGCACCAACATCAGTCGTATTCAGCACTATACGATGGGGCTGTATAAGGAGCTTGAGCAGGAAACAGGCCAAGGCTGTGGCGTGTTTCAACCGGGGTCTTTGTACCTTGCCCAAACGATTGAGCGTGAACACCAGCTGCGTCTGCAAGCAGCCAAAGCGAAACTGTATGGGATGAACTTTCACGAGGTTGATCGCAACGAGGCAGAGCGCCTGCACCCGTTGGTCGATTTTGACGGCATCCGTTGCATCATGTGGGAACCGGATGGCGGTAATGTCGATCCTTCAGGTGTGACACAGGCCTACGCGACAGGTGCGCGTCAAAACGGAGCTGAAATCATGCGGTTCAATCCTGTGCTGGGAACAGAGCAACAGCGAGATGGCACATGGATTGTGCGCACGGAAAAAGGCGATATCTCAACACCTTGGGTGATCAATGCCGCAGGGCTGTGGGGGCGCGAAGTGGCGGCCCTTGCGGGTATTGACCTGCCCTTGCAGCCCACAGAACACCAGTATTTCGTAACTGAAACCATCCCTGAGATTGCGGCGATGGACAAACGGCTGCCATCCGTGGCGGACCGCGACGGCGAATATTACCTGCGCCAAGAAGGTCAGGGGCTATTGATTGGTGCCTATGAGAAGAACATGAAGTTCTGGGCCGAAGACGGCACGCCGTTGGATTTCGCCCATGACCTGTTTGACGATGATCTGGAACGGATCGAAGAAAACATGCTGCGTGCGATTGATCGTGTCCCAGTGGTTGGAACCGCAGGGGTCAAACGGGTCATCAATGGCCCGATGATTTGGTCGCCCGACAGCAATGTCCTGCTTGGCCCTGTGCCAGAGAAAAAGGGCTATTTCTGCTGTAACGGCATCATTCCAGGCTTTAGCCAATCAGGCGGCATGGGCCTGATGGTGGCGCAATGGATCATTGAGGGCGAAATGCAATACGATATGTTCCCATGGGACATGGCGCGTTTCGGCAGTTGGGCGACGGACGGTGCAAAGGGCAAGGCCTTCACCAAAGAACGGGTGCGCGACCAATATGCCAACCGTTTCAAAATACACTTTCCGAACGAGGAACGCAGTGCAGGGCGCGCCGTACGCACACGCCCCGTGTATCAGCGCCAAAAAGACATGGGCGCCGTTATGGGCCTGAACTTTGGCTGGGAACACCCGCTGTGGTTCGCAGATGCACCTGACACCAAAGACACCGATGGGTTCACCCGCCAAAACTGGTGGGAGCCTGTGGGCGAGGAATGTAAGATGCTACGCGCCAACGCGGGCATCATCGACATCTCGAATTTCGCCAAATACCGCTGCAAAGGGGCAGGGGCGGCGGATTGGCTGAACAGAGTCTTTGCCAACAACATGCCCAAATCCATCGGGCGGTCCTGCCTTACGCCGTTGATCGGAAAACGCGGCGGCATCGCGGGTGATTTCACCGTGACACGATTGGCTGAGGACGAGTTTTGGATCATCGGATCAGGCATGGCCGAACGCTATCACAGACGCTTCTTCAACGAGGTGGCATTGCCGACGGGAACCACGTTCACCTCTGAAACCGAAGCGATGTGCGGGTTCAATGTGGCGGGCCCCCAAAGCCGCGCCATGCTGCAAAGCATGACCAACACGTCCTTTGCGACAGATGATTTCCCCTTCATGCGCTCGAAATGGATCGAACTGGCGGGGGTCAAAGTGCTGGCGCTGCGGGTTTCCTTTACCGGTGATCTGGGTTGGGAATTGCACTGCGCAACCGCAGATCAAGATCGCCTTTACGCCGCCTTGTTAGAGACAGGCAAAGCGTTCGGCGCAGGCCCTGTTGGCAGCCGCGCCTTGATGAGTTTACGGATCGAAAAAGGGTACGGGTCATGGAGCCGCGAATACTCGCCCGAATACTGGCCCCAAGAGGTGGGCTTGGATCGCCTGTGCAAAATGGACAAGGATTTCCTGAACAAAGCAGCGTTGGCTGAGACAATGGGCAACCCCGCGCGCGAACACATGGTGATCCTATCGCTGGACGCTGCCCAAACCGATGCGTCAAACGCCGACGCAACAGGGGGCGAACCGATCTTTAAAGACGGCAAAGGGATCGGGCGTGTGACATCAGGGGCCTATGGCTACAGCGTCGGACAATCCCTCGCGCTTGGGTTCGTATCAGGCGCGGTTGCTGGGGACGAGGTCGAGGTGATGGTTTTGGGCGTGGCGCACAAAGCTGTGATATTGGCAGAGCCACTGTTTGACGCGAGCGGGGAGATTTTGCGAGGGTGAGGGTTGGATGTCCACAATGCGGACTTTACCGACCTTCGCCGCAGCTGCGCCAACGTCTGCTTTCCTGATTGCAATTAATGAATTGCGATCTGCCAGCTTCGTTGTTTGAACGAGTAAGACAGCAAGTTTTTTTCAGGATCGCTTTCCTCAGTGATTGGAACGTCGCGTTCCAATGCCAAGCTAAGCTTACTGCAGAAATCCAAGACCTTATCGAGAGATGCTTGAGACCCTATCTCGCGTGGATCAAGGTCCAGCTCTATCTCCTCGGAGGTATGGAAGTGGGCGTTTGCTACAGGTCCGCCGAGATCAACCTTCATGCAGTGCGCGTATTCTTTGCTAACCAGCAACTTGGTAGCGGAAGTTGGAAGTAAGGCGTCTTCTCCGTCGCTCTGGTAGGAAACGTCGCCAAGTTTGAACGATAGGCTGATCAACTTGTCCCAATCTGAGACCGATGTCTCACGGACGAGGATGTCACGAAGTGAACCATCAACTTCAAAGATCTGAGAGACATCGTGCCATAGCATGGGATCACCTTAATTTATTTTTCGGAAGTCTTACACCCAAACAGCCAACATTCACAAACCCCGCAGCATTCGGTAATTCGGGCTCTAAGCGGCCATTACCTCACTTCATACCCCTTCCTAAAACTCCACGGTTACAATCCTGCCAAAAACCCTCTATGACCCCTGCAACTCGTGAAGGGACATGAAATGCCTAAATCCAAAAAACCACGCGTCAAACGCGCTGATGCAAATCCTGTGAAAAAGCCTGCGGCTTATCAGGGGCTGCACAATGTTGCGCGCCAAGAGGGCTCGCACCCGAACAAGGCCGGCAAAAAAGCCGTCAACAAGGGCGCTTAATCTGGCGTGACCGTAGGGCGGGGTTTACCCCGCCACCGCGTCCCAGATGTCCAAACCTTACCCAACAGTTAATGGCCCTGCGCAAAGGTTAACGCGCAAGTATTCGTTACCAAGGGGTTAAAGCCGCAAAAGCGCAAAACTGTACAATTCACTGCCCAATCTGCACAGTTGCACCGTATTCCTATAAAATTCCGCGTTTTGAGCGCCCCAAACTGTACAGATGTGGGGCCGTACTGTGCAATTGTGCGTGCAAACGCCACCGAACGGGGCGTTAACCGTCAGCCTATAGGGGGCGGATTTTCAGCTCTGTGATCCGATTGCCTTCGCGTTCTATCACCTCAAAACGGAAGCCGTGGAACGAGAACACCTGACCCACAGTTGGGATCATTTGCGCCTCGTGAATGACCAATCCCGCGATGGTGTTTGCCTCTTCATCCGGCAGGTTCCAATCGTTGGCGCGGTTCAGGTCGCGGATGGTTGTGGCACCGTCCACCATGAATTCACCATCACCCGTGGCTGTTACCTGATGCTCTGTCTCTGCATCAAATTCGTCCGTGATTTCACCAACGATTTCTTCCAAGATGTCTTCCAAAGTGATCAACCCTTGAAGGCTGCCATATTCATCAACCACCAGCGCAAAATGCGAACGATTGCGCAAGAACTGGCGCATTTGATCGTCAAGTGTTGTCGTCTCAGGCACAAAGTACGGAGGCACAGCCACTTCGGAAACATCGAATGTTTTCAATGCACTGTCTTCATCTTTTGTGTCGCCAATTGCCTTGTAGATCGCACGCAAAAGGTCTTTGGAGTGGATCACACCGATAATGTTTTCTGGATCATCTTGATAGACTGGCAGGCGCGTATGTGGGGATGTGATGCATTGCTGAAGGATGACATCAGGTGCATCCCCAAGGTTCACCATTTCAATGTCAGAACGGTGCAACATGATCTCTTCAACCACGCGTTCGCCCAAATCCAAAGCTCCCAAAATCCGGTCGCGATCTTCCTTTTCCACGACGCCTTCAGAGTGACCAAGTTGCAGGGCTCCCGCGATCTCTTCACGTACAGCCAGAAGGTGGCTGTCGGGGTCCACACGCACACCAAACACGCGCAAAACACCACGCACAAGGAAACGAACGGCGGCGACGATTGGCGAGAAAACTTTAATTATCAATGCAATAGGGCCAGAAACCTTAGCAGACATGGTTTCCGCATGGATGATCGCATAGGTCTTTGGCAGCACCTCTGCAAAGATCAAAACCAGCAATGTCATCACACCTGTCGCGATCAAAACGCCGCTTTCCCCGAAAGCGCGCAGGAAGATGCCAGTGGCCAAAGACGTCGCAAGGATATTCACAAGGTTGTTGCCCAACAAGACAGAGCCGATCAGGCGCTCATTGTCTTCAGTGATGCGCAGGGCACGCTGTGCACCGACGGACCCTTTATCGGCCTGAGCGCGCAACTTTCCGCGAGACGCGGCTGTTAGGGCCGTCTCTGAACCTGAGAAAAATCCAGATAAAACAAGGAGTAACAAGATCACGCCGCAGGTGATCCAGAACGCGCTGTCTAGGGATGCCAATGTTTCCGTCATTTGTGAGTATATCCTTTAGCTATAATAGGTTATGGGGTGGCCGCTCAGTTCATTCAAGGCCAACCGAAGCAGAGGGCATAAAATGCGACATGAACACATCGGAATTTTGGATGGTCCTATCCTTGCCTTTGGTGGCCCGTATTCAAATGCACAGGCGACTAAGGCATTGTTTACACGGGCGAAACAACTTGGGGTCGCACGTGAAAACGTGATCTGTACAGGCGATGTTGTTGCTTATTGTGGTGCACCTTTGGCAACCGTTGAAATGGTACGGGACTCTGGCTGTGCTGTTGTCGCTGGCAATTGCGAAATCCAACTGGCTGCTGGCGCGATGGACTGCGGCTGTGGGTTTGAGGACGGCACTGCGTGCGATCTGTTGTCCGCGGGTTGGTTTGCCTACGCCAGCAAACATGTCCCGAATTCTGATTGCGAGTGGATGGGCCAATGTCCTGATATCATTAGCTTTGATCACTGCGGGGCGTGGTACGCGGTAATCCACGGTGGTTTCACGGATGTGGCGCGGTTCATCTGGTCCACCTCTGATGACGCAGTGTTTGGCGAGGAATGGGCGGCTGTTGAAGCCGCGATTGGTCCCGTCGATCACATCATTTCAGGCCACAGCGGAATCCCATTTGTACGCGAAACAACCAATGGGCGTTGGATCAACGCAGGCGTGATCGGGATGCCGCCACATGATCAACGACAATCCACACGCTATGCGATGATCGAAGACGGTGCGGTTTCGATTTGCGAACTTGAGTATGATGTTGAGGGTGCCGTCGCAGATATGCAGCAGGCAGGATTGATCCAAGGCTATGATAAGTCCTTGGTTTCAGGTGTTTGGCCGTCCGAGGACGTGTTGCCTCAGGACTTGCGTTTGTCGTTTTGAGTAAGCGGATGATGCTCTAACACCAACTCGGTCAAACGTTCATCTAGCACATGGGTGTAGATTTCTGTGGTCGCGACATCCGCATGCCCCAACATCGCTTGGATAGATCGCAGATCCGCACCACCTGCCAACAGGTGGGTCGCAAAAGCGTGGCGTAATGTATGAGGTGTCACCTTGCTGGGTATGACGCCTCCGGCAACGGCTAACTCCTTGATCAACAGATAAAATCGGTGACGCGTCAGATATCCTGCAACCCCGCGCGAAGGGAACAGATATTTGGAAGCTGCCTTGCCCTTAGACTTTGCCAAATCATCCGCCGCATCGCGAATGGGTAGCCATGCAACAAGCGCTTCGCGGGCAGGCGGGGATAGCGGTACAATTCGCTCTTTTCCCCCTTTACCAAGGATCAAAAGAATCCGCGGATCGCCGCGTGCTGCAGACACTGGCAAGCTGACCAATTCGGTCACACGCATACCTGTAGCGTAGAGTAGTTCCATCAAACAGGTGTTGCGAAGTGTATCGCGGCCAAGGGTACGCGCGGCAGCTAAAAGACGATCAACCTCTTCGATATCAAGGGTTTTTGGTAATTTTTTATCAAGGCCTGGCCCGGCAATTTGAATGGCTGGATTGTCTTCGCGCCAACCTTCTTCAAATGCAAAACGGTAGATTTGATTGATTGAGGACAGGCGGCGGGCCCGTGTTGATTTGGCCAAACCTTGGGCATCGCAATATATCAAATAATGTTCGACGTCGTCTTGGGATGCGATAAGAAAATCGACAGATTTGCGGGCCAGCCATGCCTCAAAATCTTTTAGGTCGCGGCCATAGGCCAGTAACGTGTTGTTTGCCGCGCCCAGCTCAGCCGCTTGGGCCTCTAGAAATGTTGATATCCATTGGCTCATCTGGCCGGTGTCGCGATCAATATTTGTAGAGCAGCGCGGCGTGCGACGTCCTCTAACCCAAACGCGCGCAATGTCCCCAAAGCGGCGCTAAGTTGACCCATATCGCCGTCGCTGCCGGATTGAAGCATTGTGAGTGTGTTGAGCAATGCATGGCCCAGTTCACTATTTTTAGCTTGTTGCAGCAAGGTTGGGTCCGCTGAATCGGAGGAGAAACCGCGTTTTATTGCTATTTTTAGGGGACTGTCCGCGGTGATTGCGCTTACGTCACCTAGTGCAACCGCCGTGCGGAATGGATGCCTATCTGCCGCATCAGGGAAAGTCGCCGCAGCACTTTCATATAGGGAACTGTACTGGATAATATCGAGGGCATCATCATGTACTTGCGGTGGTAGTTCGGTTTTCAATACGCTTTCTGCGAAAAGGGTCGCGAATGGGGCGGCTAGGTTGGCTGCTTGCATGCGCGACCATGCGGTGGGCATGGTTTTGGCAATAGCAGCTGCGCTTCGAGTGTTCAGCGCGGTTTCGAACCGCTGAACAGCTGCGACATGGTCCCAGATGCCGCCGGAGGCTGCGGGGCTGCGTTGTGAGTATATCCCCAGCAAGCGATTTGCTGGCAATGCACCAGATTGCGCGAGCCGCTCGGCACCTTCGATTTGGGTTTTCCATCCGGCAATATCACGCAGATCAGCATTGGCATATGCCAGTGGCCAACTGCGGGTTGTTATGGGCTGACCTAAGGCTTCGTGCATCCGAAACAAAAGGGGGCTTGGCGTGGTCGGGCGTGGAAGCGGTGCGTCGCCTTCAAACAGGTCAGGGTCCAAGAACCGCTCAAGAACAGCAGCTTGATCTGGTGTAACCGTGCCCAATGTTCGCGCTGTGCCAAATAGCAATGCGGCGGTGTTCCAGTCGCCCGACCGGGCGGCGCAAAAAATGCGATAAGCGAAATCGGGGGCTAAAAACGGAGTGGCATTGATCAATGCACAGCTTGCGGTTTCAGTCTCATTTAACAAGGACGCATCGATAAAGCGCTGTGCGATCTCTGGGTTCTTCGACGGTCCAATTTGTTCAATCAAAGCAAGTGCTGGATCAAGTGCGCCAGCTTTTACAAGTGCGTCGACGCGGGCCAAATCAAACTCGGCGGCTTTACCGCTTGCAGGATCAGCGACTGCCAATAGCAGGGTGAATAGGGTCGCTTGCGCTGCAGGCAACGTCAAAGTTGGCATATTCGCCAAAGTTTGTGCCAGCATCGCCGCGTCAGACTTGGCCCAAAGGTTTGTAGGTAAACCGGAAACGGTTGAGGGCACTAAGCCAATGATTTGCGCTGTCGGGCCATCCAAGGTTGTGACGGTTACACCGGGGAGGGTCGCGCCGTTGCTGACTTCGGGTTCATCTGGCGCCAATTGGATGGGTGCGGACTGTGGAATGCTGTCCAGCCAATCGATCGCAGACAGCGGACGTTCTGTAACAGTGTTCTGCGCCAAAGCGCTGCTGCCGCAGGTCGCCGCAATCAATACGGCCTGACAAAAGAGCTTAGTCTGCATTCAGGATCAATGGTTGGCGGACTTCAACTTGGGGTGCTGAGAAATCAGCACCAAAAAACGGACCAACATATGCGTAGCCGACCAGCCCAATGAACGCTAGAATAGCGATCATAAACAACAGCTTGATCAGTTTGCCCATGGGTTCATTTGCCTTTTTAGATTCTTACTTTTCATAACTTATATATGGCCTTTCCGACAATATCACGTCATTCAGTGGAATATGAACGAAATTGAGCAAACGATGGCCGATATGCCAAATCCGAATGTCCGTTACACGTTGTTAAAGACGGTTGTGATGGTCGGAATGATGGGGGCTGGCAAGACGGCTGTTGGGCGTGCCTTGGCCCAACGGTTGGGCGTTGCCTTTTTGGACAGTGACGCAGAAATCGAAGTTGCAGCCAATCGCAGCGTGCCAGAAATCTTTGAACGCGACGGTGAAGCCTTTTTTCGCAGCAGAGAAACACAGATCATTGAGCGTTTGTTGATCGAAAAACGATGTATCCTATCGACGGGTGGCGGAGCGTTTTTGAGTGAGAAAAACCGTACAAATATTTCGGCGCAAGGCATCTCTGTTTGGCTCAACGCCGATCTTGAGTTATTGTGGAGCCGCGTACGCAGCAAAGACACGCGCCCATTGCTACGCACCGATGATCCTCGGGGCACGTTGAAAAATATATACGATCAACGGGTTCCTATCTATTCCTTAGCAGACCTAACTGTGGGCTCTGCTCCTGAGTATTCAATTGAAGATATGGTGGATCAAGTGATTGACGCATTAGTTGCCCGCAATGATATTTTGGAGGTTCACAATGCGTGATATCGTTTCTGTAAATTTGCCGGGTCGTGAATATGATATCCACATCGGTCCGGGCCTTCTGCAAGATGCGGGAACGCTGATCGCGCCGTTGTTAAGTCAGCCACGCGTACGTGTCATCACAGATGAAACTGTTGGTGCGCTGCATTTGGAAACATTGCGTTCAGGGTTGGCGAGTGCTGGTATCGCGATGGAATCCTTGGCGTTGAAACCGGGTGAGGGGACCAAGAATTGGGAGAACCTAAGCACCTGCGTTGAATGGCTGCTGGACCAAAAAGTCGAACGGCGCGATGTGGCTGTAGCCTTCGGTGGTGGTGTCATTGGTGATTTGGTTGGATTTGCCGCCGCAATCTTACGCCGCGGTGTACGGTTCGTACAAATTCCTACGTCGCTTTTGGCGCAGGTCGACAGCTCTGTGGGTGGCAAAACCGGTATCAACACCCGTCACGGTAAGAACCTTGTTGGATCGTTTCACCAACCTAGCCTTGTTCTGGCAGATATTGATGTCCTTGGAACGCTGACACCGCGTGATTTTCTGGCGGGCTGTGGTGAAGTCGTCAAATACGGTTTGCTTGGGGATGCCGAGTTCTTTGAGTGGCTTGAGGGAAATGGCCCTAAAATGGCGGCTGGCGATGTTGCGGCCCGTGTGCATGCTGTGCGCCGCTCGGTTGAGATGAAAGCGGAGATTGTAACGCGAGATGAGACCGAGCAAGGGGATCGTGCGCTTTTGAACCTTGGCCACACATTCTGTCATGCCCTTGAGGCAGCAACAGGCTACTCTGATCGTCTGTTGCATGGCGAAGGCGTTGCTATCGGTTGTGCGTTAGCGTTTGAGGTCTCTTCCAAGATGGGACTGTGTTCCCAGGAAGACCCAAGTCGTTTGCGGGCGTTCCTAAAGGATATGGGTATGAAAACGGATCTCTCAGACATCGATGGTGATCTGCCCAGTGCTGAAGCTTTGGTTGAGCTGATGGGGCAGGACAAAAAGGTTCTGGACGGTCAGCTAAGATTTATTCTGACGCGCGGCATTGGGACATCCTTTGTCACCAGTGATGTGTCGCGGGATTTGATCGTTGAAGTGTTGGAAGATGCGCTAAAGCCTTAATTCTATTAATTTGGTCTCGATACAAAACGAAATTGCGGGGCTCAAATGAATGAGCCCCGCTATTTTTTGTCGTGCTAAACGCGCAATTACGCGCAGTGGTTTAGAACGGAATTTCGTCGTCTAGATCACGTGACGGAGCAGGGGCGCCAGAGCCACCACCAGAATTGCCGCCACCGTAGCCGCCGCCGTTATCAGATGGACCTGAATCATAGCCCATTGATCCGCCACCACCGCCACCGCCGTAGTTGCCTCCGCCGCCACCTTCGCTGCGGCCGTCTAGCATTGTCAAAGTACCGCCAAAGCCCTGCAGAACAACTTCGGTGCTGTATTTGTCAACGCCAGCTTGATCTTGCCATTTACGGGTCTGAAGTTGGCCCTCGATGTAAACTTTGCTGCCCTTCTTGAGGTATTGCTCAGCGATGCGCACAAGCCCTTCTTGGAAGATAGCGACAGAGTGCCATTCAGTTTTTTCTTTGCGCTCGCCCGTGTTGCGGTCTTTCCACGTCTCAGACGTCGCAATGCGAAGGTTGCAAACTTTGCCACCGTTTTGGAATGAACGCACTTCTGGGTCGCGACCCAAATTGCCAATTAGGATTACTTTGTTCACTGAGCCAGCCATGGCATCCCCCGTTTATAAAATCTTTTGACGCTGCACATACTAATCGCAAATACGAATCCGGAGCACATCAATTTCAGAGACCCTATACCGACAGCGCTTTGGTTAAAACATCGTAAAACATGATCCATGACGGCTAATTTGATCAGATCATTGGTTTGATCGTTAAAAGTGTCTATATTGCGCGTGAGGCAGATGTCGTGGGGCTAAGACAGAATGCGCATAGGTATAGTTGTAACGATTGTTTTATCGTTTGTGGGCGAGGCTGCTTTGGCGGATGGTTTCTCATCCAGAAACCGTAAATCGCTGTTTTCTTCGCAAACTAAGATTTTGGATAATCGCGCATCAAAGCAATACAGCAAGTCAGTACGTTTAAAGCCAGCGAACGTGAATACACCGTCAAAATGGGCTGATGAAACCTCCCAGCGTTTCAGCGGAAAATATAAGGGCCAGTTCCTTCCAGTAGCACGTGCAGCTGCGCGACGTCATGGCATTCCCGAAGACTTGTTTCTGCGTTTGATCCAACAAGAAAGCAATTGGAACCCAACGGCGAAATCCCATGCCGGAGCCTATGGATTGGCGCAACTGATACCGTCAACCGCCCGCTATCTTGGCGTGGATATCCGTGACCCATATCAAAACGTCGACGGTGGTGCGCGCTATCTTAAAGAACAATATCGTACGTTTGGATCATGGCGTTTGGCGTTGGCTGCCTACAACGCAGGGCCGGGTGCCGTCAAAAAATATGGTGGCGTTCCGCCATTCAAAGAGACGCGCAACTATGTAAAAGTGATCTGGGGTAGCTAAGCTTCGTCTTCATTTGGCCTTTCACTGTTCAACTTTTTGCCATTTTTTCACGTAATAGGTGTCTTGTATTTTATGAGGGCACCATATGTCAGTTTCATCGACCAGTTTTTCAGATCGCTTAACCCGTTTAGATAACAATTCCGTAAAATTGTATGCGGGTAATGAAACACCTCAAGAATATGAGCCTGGCAAGCTGATCTGCGCGATGCCAAAGGTCAAAAAGGCCTATTGGACGTCGATCATTATTGGAGCGATTTTTGGCGCTGTTGCAGGACACTTGTTTAAAACGAATGTCGGGATTGAGATGTTCTTTTCCCAACCTCTGCTCGTTGTGTTCGCAATCGTCAAAGCCAACCAAATGACTGCGGGCATTTGCCTTGCGATGTTAGCAGGACCCGTCTGTGCGCTTGCGTTTCAGTTGTTCAGCCGTACCAAAACCCGCTTGGCTCAATTTTGGTGGTCATATGTTGCCGGTTCAATCGCAGCAAACGCGACGGCGTGGTATTACTTTTACCTCACCATGACAGCCTAGTTCACTCGGCTGCAATTTTAATCACCGCTTCCATGCCTGCCAATTCTTCGTCGCTTAGATGGCACTTAACCTGATGCCCCGCTGCGATTTCACGGACTGGCGGAATTTCAGTGTCACATAGTCCACCTGAAACTTTTGATTTCCAACCACAGCGCGTTTGGAATGGGCAACCCGGTGGTGGGTTCATGGCAGACGGAATGTCACCTTCAAGTACGATATGTTTCTTGATCACCGAAGTGTCGGCAATTGGAACGGCTGACAATAACGCTTCTGTGTAAGGGTGGTAGGGTGGTGAAAATACCTGATCTGTGGTGCCAAGTTCAACGACATGTCCCAGATACATTACCATCACGCGGTCAGATAGATATCGTACAATCGACAAGTCGTGGCTGATAAACAGCAAGGTGGTTTTGTGTTCGCGTTGGATATCCATCAACAGATCAGTGACGGCGGCCTGAACGGATACATCCAGTGCGGAAACGGGTTCATCTGCGACAACTATGCGTGCGTCACCTGCAAATGCACGGGCAATTCCGACGCGTTGTTTCTGACCGCCAGACAGTTGGCGCGGCATGCGATCTGCGAATTCGCGCGGCAGCTTTACCAAATCAAGCAATTCTAACATGCGTGTGCGGCGTTCCGCTTCGCTGTTGCCGACTTTGAAGATTTCAAGCGCGCGGATGATTTGGCTGCCAATTGTCATGGACGGATTCAGTGTATCAAACGGGTTTTGGAATACCATCTGAACATCAGCAACCGTTTTGGTATCGCGATCTTCGATTGCGGTGTTTTGGACGGCTTTATTGTCCAACAAGATTTCGCCGCCGGTTGCAGTTTCTAACCCCATAAGAACCTTTGCAAATGTGGACTTGCCACAGCCAGATTCACCAACAATCGCTAACGTTTCGGATTCACGCGCTTCAAAAGACAGTGTTTCATTGGCTTTGACGACCTTCTTGTTGCCACCACCAAAGATGGCATTTGCAGCGACCTCATAGTGTTTTTTAAGGTTATCGATTTTCAGAACAACATCGCCAATCGCGCCTTTTTCTTTTTTATCCGCCGCAATCAAAGGGGCGTCCCAATCGATCTCTGCAAACTTTAGGCAACGGCTTTCGTGGCGATCACCGTGTTCGACATGGGCCATTGGAATCGCTTTGCTGGAGTTACAGCGGCCCTCCTCAAAATAGTCGCAGCGCGGCCCAAAATTACATCCCTTTGGGCGCTCGTGGGGCAGGGGGAAGTTCCCGGGGATTGCTACGAGCGGACGAGAATTCTTGTCTGCACCCGGCAATGGGATCGAACGAAACAACGCTTGGGTATATGGATGCTGCATTTTGTCGAAGACGTCTTCGATACGGCCTGTCTCAACGGCCTCACCTGAATACATCACGCATATGCGGTCACAGGTTTCTAGGACAAGGCCAAGGTTGTGACTGATGAACAGCATGGATGTGCCGTATTTCTTTCCCAAATCTTTGACCAGTTCCACAACAGCGGCCTCAACCGTCACGTCTAGGGCCGTTGTCGGTTCGTCCAAGATCAAAAGGGATGGCTCAGACATCAAAGCCATTGCAATGACGATACGCTGCTGTTGACCACCAGACAGCTGGTGGGGGAATGAATTGAGGATACGTTCAGGGTCAGGCAGCTTAACATCTGTGACAACCTGCAACGCGCGCTTATAGGCGTCTGTTTCAGACATATCCTGATGGATCATTGGCACTTCCATCAGCTGTTTACCGATCCGCATCGCTGGGTTCAGTGATGCCATTGGTTCTTGATAGATCATCGCGATCTCACAACCGCGAATGTTACGTAACTCTTCCATCGTCATTTGGCATAAATCTTGACCTTTAAACTTGATTGTACCGCCAACGACGCGACCATTTTTGCCCAAATCCTGCATGACGCCAAGGGCCACGGTGGACTTACCACATCCACTTTCACCAACCAGTCCAACGGCCTCGCCGGGCTGAACAGTCACTGAGAAATCCATAACCGCTGGGATCTCGCGCAGTCGCGTGAAAAACGAGATCGATAGGTTTTCTATCTCAAGGATAGGTCCATCATAGTCTTGCGTCGTCATTGTCGTCATCTCCCTGTTCGGAGGTTAAGCCGGTATCAAATGCCTGACTTCGGTGTTCATAGGTATCGGTGAGGGCGCAACACGCCCTCAGTACTAGTCGCGCAATGATTCCTCACGTAGGCCGTCAGCCAATAGGTTTAGGCCTAACACCAGGGTCAGCAATGAAACCGCTGGCGGTAAGAGGGGATGCACATATGCGCGGATCAGAGTGCGACCGGTGTTGATCGTTGTGCCCCAGTCAGGACTTTCTGATTCCAACCCAAGTCCGAAGAACCCTAAGGTACCGAGTAGGATCGTTGTGTAGCCAATGCGCAGGCAGAAATCGACGATCAGTGGGCCACGTGCGTTTGGCAAGATCTCCCAAAGCATAATGTACCAGGGACCTTCACCTCGGGTTTGCGCCGCCGCAACGTAGTCACGCGTTTTGATGTCGAGGGCGAGGCCACGAACAATACGGAAAACAGTAGGGGCGTTCACAAAGACCACAGATACAAACACGACCAAGATGCTTGGATCCATATCGTAAAAATCCAAGAACTCTGGCAGGCCCCAAATGTTGTATTCCTTGGTTGAAATAATGTTGCCGTTGTTGCTGATCAACGCGAGGTAAATCCAAGCCAACGCGCCTAGAACTACAATCAAAAGCGGTGTGCGTACCTTTGGTTGAGTGTGATAACGCGAGTTCAGTAGCACCCCAAAGAAGATCACAGGAAACACGAACAATACGGCTGCCATATAGTTTGGAATACCTGTCGCGACGATCTCTGGTGTGACCAGAAGGTAGAACAACAGGATGACAGGGAAGGCGAGGATAAGGTTCGCAACAAAAGATAGAAACGTATCCAAGCGTCCGCCGTAGTATCCTGCTGGAAGGCCTAGTGTGATGCCGACCATGAAGGCGAAGATGGTGGCGAATGGCGCAATCAGAACCACTGTCCATGCACCTTTGAACAAGCGGCTGAACACGTCGCGTGCAAGGTTGTCACCACCAAGTAGATACCACTGAAATTCATCGTCTTCGGCACCCCGTAGTGGCGTGCCGGGTAGTTTGTTCTTCATGCCAGATGCTTGGCTCAGTGAGTCATGGGTGATGATCATGTCAAAGACACCGCCCATGACGCCGGCCAAGACCCAGAACAAGACAAGGGCAAAGCCGATCATACCAACAGTGCTATCAAACAATTTGCCATAGAGGCCCAAACTGCGTTTGAACTTGATCGAGGCCACAAAAACCAAAACCATACCGACCCAGACAGGGGTAAGCTGTTGTGCCATGCCACCAAAAATACCTGCGTTGGTTCCCATGATGATTCCAGCCAGCAGATAGACCATTACAATCGCCAATATGGCAGCAAAAGCTACTTTGACTGCAAAGCTAATCAGCCCACCTATACCCGCACTGGTTGCGGCGGTACCATCTGACCTGATGTGGATTGTCTGTTCTTTTGCAAACAGAGAGGTGATGATTTGGACAACGACCATGATGGCAAAGACGCCAACAGCCAGTCCAAAAAAGAGGTTTAGAAAGCTAAGGCTTCCGGTCCATGTCAATGGTTCCATTGTCTCGACCCTCCCTTAAGAAATGCGAATGCGTGGGTTCAAGAAGACGTAACCGATGTCAGAAATCAGTTGGGTCAACAAAACCAAGATGACGGAGACGACCGAGATGGCCATGAGCAGTTCGATGTCGTTTCCACGTGCCGCTTCAACCAACAAACGACCAAAGCCATCGTAGGCGAACAGATATTCAACGATTACAACGCCATTCAATAACCACGGCACTTGCAGCATGATGACCGTGAATGGAGCGATCAACGCATTGCGAAGGGCATGTTTCATAACGACATTGCGAAAGCTAACGCCCTTTAGGCGTGCTGTGCGGATATATTGTGCCGTCATGACTTCAGCCATCGATGCACGGGTCATGCGTGCGATATAACCCATCCCGTAAAGGGAAATGGTCAATACGGGCAAAAAGAAATTCCTGAAGGTCGCGTCATCAACAGCCTTCTTCGCAGAGCCTAAGAACAGCGTCTTGGTGTCGATCCACCCCCAATCCGCAAGTATCGGGGATATTCCAAATTTGGAGGAGGCAAGAAGGGCGATAAATATGACGCCGGATACGTATTCTGGGGTCGCGGTCGAGGCGATAGAAAACGTCGACAGTGTACGGTCCAAGTTTGAGCCTTCACGCATCCCAGCCAGAATGCCAACAATCAAAGCCATTGGAACCATCAGCAATAAAACAAAACCCATCAGTTTACCAGTCGCGGATAGGCGCTTGGCGACCAGTGCATCGACATCGGTCTTAAATACCGAAGAATAACCCCAGAACCCTTGTAACACCCCACAGAACCGTGCCCGGTCTTCAACAGGTGTTGCAGCTAAGAAGCAGCGGCCAGTTACGACTGTTTGGCCATCATTATCTGTCTTTTCGTTGGTCCAGCCCGGCACAACGCCAACCCATTGCCCAAATTTATAGGGAAGCGGCGCTAAATAGCCCCGATCTGACAGCCAGCTGTTAACGGCCTCGTCGGACATGCGAAAGTTGCCTTGCGTTTTTGCAAGTTTCTCAAGGTTGGGGGTTAAGTTAGTCATGAAAAAGACGATGAACGTTAGGCATAATGCCGTCAGCAACATCTGTCCCAGACGTCTGATGATAAAGGTTCCCATGGATGCCCCTGTTGGTAGGCTGATAATTAGAATTGGCGGCTTTTGCAGCTCTTGCCAACTTTTTGCGCTGTCATTGGTGCAGCCTTAGACTCCCGTACTAAATTCCCCCTTTGCGTTTGTCGAGTTGATGTTGATCACCATTTTGCGGCCTGAACGCATTTGCTATAAGGTATCAGGCTACAGATATTGGCACAGGTCAATCCATCACGTTCAAAAAAGTCATTTTGAACACGGCATTGGCGTTTTGCGAAGTGATTAACTTCTTTTAGCCGCTTTGGCGTATTTGCGTGGGTGTTTGGCCGGTATGTTGCTGAACAAAACGTGTAAAGTAGGCTGCGCTGCCAAAGTTTAAGTGTGTCGCGATGTCTTTGGCCGATAGTTTTGTGTCGATTAACGCGGTTTGGGTTTGATGCAATAGGCGCGCGGTCAGGTGATCGGCGGCCGTCACACCGGTTGCGGTGCGGCTGGCGCGGGCCAAGTGGGTCGGTGTTACACCAAGTTGCTGGGCGTGTTGGGCCATTGTGGCCCCTTTCAGTTCTGGCGCAGTCATGTTGGCAAAAAACCGCGAGATCAGTCGGATGGATGCGTTCTGTTTTGCTGGTGAATGTTCAGGACGAGAGATTTGGCGGCGTACCCACACCTCGATCAAGCGTTGGTGCGCGCTCAATGCTGCTTCTAAAAAAGGTTGGTCATCGGAAATTTCACGTTGGGCCGCCTCAATAAACCCAGAGAGCTGGGCAATTTGTCTCGCATCTCTAATCCGAAGTTGATGCGCTTTCTCTATGCCCCAACTATTGTGGATGGGGGGCATGATCGCGACCAACCCATTGGCTTGGCGCCCCATATCAAGAGCGAATACCTGTCCATGTGGGATAAGAATTGCGTTATGCGCACCCACACCACGTCTTAATCCGTCAGTGTGCAACAATCCTTGGCCGCGCGTTACCCAGATCAAAAGATCAAACGGGTCATCATGCAAAAGCGATAGGCGCCAATCTTGACCATTGGTAAAGTTGGTTAGGGATTTGATCTGGAGGCAGTCTGACATAGGGATGAGATGGCAGTAATGTCTGTTTATGTCAATTTAAGATACCCAAATTTTGACCAAAAATATAAAAATGATGGTTTTGTTATACCCTCTGAGGATTCATCCAGTGCCAATCCTTCATCTTCGAACGAAACCACGTTCGCTGCCTCTTGGCGTATTGACGGGTGGCAATACACGCGCCTTCACGTGCAGAAATAAACGCTAGATCGCCGCGATAATACCTCATCAATTCTGGAACGCCGATAGCCCTACAGCTGGGAAGAATTGGATCGTAGCGATCTTCCATGCATGCAATTTCATCCATCGCACCTTCGTCTATCATCATATCAAAGCGTTTTTCGATCCGTGGCGTTAGCCATTCTTTGTCGGCATCCAAAACAATATTAAAGCTGTGTTTTGGTTCGACCAAAGGTGGCGGTGTGTCGTCTTGCCACTGGGCAAGGCCACGCCCAGTTGAAGTTTGAACTTCCCAAGCACGCTGAACCCTCGCGCGGTTCGCAACATCGATGCGAGAAACAGTCTCCGGATCGAGCTGATCCAGCATAAAAGTCAAATCCAGTGTATCGCCTTGCAACCGCACGTCTGGCGGAGTTGTGGGGATATCAGCAAGGCCTTGGGTCAGGGCGGTGAAATATAAACCAGTCCCACCAACGATGATTGGCCGTTGAGTACCGCCTAGGAACGGCACAACTTCGCGTAACCAATGGCCCGCAGAGTGGGAGGCGTTATAATCGGTATGGCGGTAAAGAGCATGAGGAGCCCGTGCTTCTTCTATTTTGGAAGGACAGGCAGTTATAACCCGCCAGCAGTTGTAAATCTGGCTGGCGTCTGCGTTCACGATCACGCCACCCTGTGTCTCAGCAATGGCTAAGGCCAAGCTGGATTTACCAGATGCGGTTGGCCCTGCGATCAGCACCGGTTGCTCCGGCGAGAGCTGCGAGAGCCCGTATTTGGTAAGTTTGCTCATTTCTTTTGCAGTTCCGGTTGTCGTGCATTGAATTCTGGATTGTTTTCCGACATTTTAGGGCAAGATAAAACACCCAATGCCAATTGCCGTAATCGGTACCTCAAATTGGCAGTAGAAAACTGGAGCGCCCTATGGCCATAGAACCCCAAACATCCTTCAAACGTGTCATGCTTAAGATATCTGGTGAGGCGCTGATGGGTGATCAAGGTTTTGGGCTACACCCACCAACCGTGGAACGTATCGCCAAAGAGGTGGAATCAGTTCAGGAAATGGGTGTGGAGATATGTATGGTCATCGGCGGCGGTAACATTTTCCGTGGCTTGCAAGGTAGTGCGCAAGGAATGGAGCGTACTACAGCTGACTATATGGGAATGCTGGCAACCGTAATGAACGCTTTGGCCATGCAGTCTGCATTGGAAGAGTTGGGCATCCACACACGCGTGATTAGCGCGATTACTATGAATGAGGTTGCAGAACCCTATATTCGTCGCCGTGCCGTGCGCCACCTTGAGAAGAAGCGTGTTTGTATCTTTGCAGCGGGTACGGGGAACCCGTATTTCACGACAGATACTGCTGCGACACTTCGTGCGAATGAAATGTCGTGTGAAGCAATCTTTAAAGGTACCAAGGTTGATGGTGTCTACGACAAAGATCCTGCTAAACATGATGATGCTGTACGCTATGATACAGTCAGCTATGATGACGTTCTGGCCAAGCGCCTTGGCGTTATGGACGCATCTGCGATCGCTTTGGCACGTGACAACAATCTTCCCATCATTGTCTTTTCACTAGACGAGCCAGGTGGCTTCCGTGGAATTTTGGCCGGTGAAGGCACCTATACAAGAGTTCAAGATTAATCGATAAACCAGCGTAACGGTGGGAATGCATTATGCCACCTGCGCAAAAGTGACTAAAAATAAAGGGGCGAAAAGCCATGTCCGATGACTTCATGCTTGATACTGATGAACTTCAACGCCGTATGGATGGTGCAATAACATCGCTACGTACTGAATTTGCATCACTGCGCACAGGGCGTGGCTCATCCTCTATGCTGGACCCGATTGTGGTCGAAGCCTATGGTCAGCGCACTCCGATTAACCAAGTCGGTACTGTGAACGTTCCAGAGCCACGCATGGTTACGATCAATGTTTGGGACAAGTCGATGGTAGGTGCGGTCGAAAAAGCGATCCGTGAAAGCGGGTTGGGCATCAACCCACAACTAAACGGCACAATTATTATGCTGCCGATCCCTGAGTTGAACGAAGAACGCCGTCGCGAGTTGACCAAAGTTGCTGGTCAATATGCAGAAAGCACACGTGTTGCCGTTCGCAATATTCGTCGGGATGGTATGGATCAGATTAAGAAGGGCAAGGCTGATGGCCTTTCTGAAGATGATCAAAAAATCTGGGAAGGTGAGGTTCAGGATATGACCAATCGTCTAACCAAAATCATTGATGAGATGCTTGAAAGCAAGCAAGCTGAGATCATGCAAGTTTGATATCAATGTCAATCGTGGCCATGTTTCGCTTTAAATGTGTATGTAGCTAATATTTTACTTAATTTATTTAGCGACGGAGGTCACCATGAGCCAAGATTCTAATACAAGTGTGAATGAAGATGCCCATCGCGGGCCACGTCATGTTGCAATCATTATGGATGGCAATGGACGTTGGGCGACACAACGGGGTAGGCCACGTCTGTTTGGACACCACGCAGGCGCTAAGCGCGTGCGTGAAATTGTTGAAAGCTGTCCTAAACTCGGAGTAAAATATTTAACCATTTTTGCGTTCTCGACAGAAAACTGGAAACGCACTCAGGTTGAAGTCGCTGGGTTGATGGGGCTTTTCCGTCGCTACATTACCAAAGAAACACGCGCTTTGGCAGAGTTTGGCGTGAGAGTTCGTTTCATCGGTGATCGCGAACGTCTGGACGCAAAATTGGTGTCCTTGATGAACAAACTCGAAGAAATAACGGCTGAAAACACCAAAACTAATCTGACGATTGCGTTGAATTACGGGGCGCGTGACGAGGTTGCTCGAGCGACGAAATTGTTGGCTGAGGATGTTGCACGCGGCCTTCTTGACCCTGCTGCAGTAGATGAAGAAACCTTGCCTAAGTATTTGGATACACGTGTTTTACCTGATCCTGACCTTGTGATCCGCACCAGTGGCGAAGCACGTATCTCTAATTTTTTGTTGTGGCAATCGGCATACGCAGAATACGAATTTACTGATACTCTTTGGCCCGATTTCAGCCGCGAAGAGTTCGCTAGTCTTTGTGCATCATATGGTGATCGAGATCGCCGTTTTGGAGGCGTTAGAAAATGAGTGATGCACTTAAATGGTCTGATCTAACCATCCGCTTAAGCTCCGCAGTTTTGATGGTTGTCGTTGGTTTGCTTGGCCTGCTGTTTGGTGGACATGTTTTTCATATGCTGGTCGGGTTAATCTGCGGTCTGATGACGTGGGAATTGGTCCGCATGGTAGCGCCCCTGAATGCGCCGCTTGCACTACAGCTTGGCCTTTTGAGCGCATTCGTTAGCTTCGGCGCAATATACATACCTACCGGTTTTGCACTGCCGCTGTTGCTGTCACCGGCACTGATAGGCTTTGCGCAACTGAAAAAAAATCGTGTTGTTTACATGGTCTTCAGCGTGATGATTCTGTTGGCTGGATTTTGCATGATGTCAGTGCGCGACGATCTTGGCTTTGTCTGGATGCTTTGGTTGATCGTTGTTGTCGTTGTAACGGATGTGCTTGGTTATTTTGCAGGACGCATGATTGGTGGCCCAAAATTTTGGCCTGCTGTGAGCCCCAAAAAAACGTGGTCTGGCACTATATTTGGATGGATTGGAGCCGCTCTTGTTGGGGTTATCTTTGTGATTTACACGGGTGCATCATTCGAATTGGTTGGTATTTCAATCGCAGTAGCGATGGCCTCTCAAATGGGTGATATTGCTGAAAGCGCGGTTAAGCGCATGATGGGAGTCAAAGACAGCTCAACCCTCATTCCCGGACATGGCGGCGTTTTGGACCGTTTCGATGGTATGTTGGGCGCAGCTGTTTTCCTTTTGCTTGTTGGTCAATTCATCGGTTTCCCTCCGGGCCTGTTGTGAGAGTTGTATGAGCCGTCGACGGGTCAGTATATTTGGGGCCACGGGTTCCATCGGGCAAAACACAATTGATTTGATTGCCCGTGATCTTGACCAATACGAGGTTGTTGCCCTCACAGGTGCGTCCAACATTGCTCTGCTGGCCAAAGATGCAATTCGCTTGAACGCCAAAATTGCAATTACAGCCCACGATCATTTGCTGAGCAATTTACAAGAAGAACTAAAGGACAGCCCGGTTAAGGCTGCTGCGGGGCAGGCGGCTTTGACTGAGGCAGCGTCACGCCCGGTTGATTGGGTTATGTCTGCCATCATCGGTTCTGCTGGCTTGCAACCGGGCCTCAAAGCCTTGGAGCAAGGCGCGACACTGGCGTTGGCAAATAAGGAGTCTCTGGTTTGCGCAGGAGAATTGATCCTGCAGACAGCAAATGAAAACAGCGCAAAAATTTTACCCGTCGACAGCGAACACTCGGCTATTTTTCAAGGGCTTGTTGGTGAAGATATCGCTGCGGTTGAGCGGATCATAATCACGGCAAGTGGCGGTGCGTTTCGTGACTGGCCGATCAACGAATTGGCCAATGCAACATTGGCACAGGCATCTGCCCATCCCAACTGGGATATGGGACAGCGGATTACGATCGACAGTGCTTCGATGTTTAATAAGGCGATGGAAGTTATTGAAACACATGAATACTTTGATGTTCGAGCGGGTCAAATTGAGGTGCTTGTTCATCCAGAGTCGATGATCCACGCACTTGTGGGGTTTAATGATGGAGCGTTGATGGCCCATGTTGGACCACCGGATATGCGCCACGCGATCGGATATGCGCTGCATTGGCCAGAACGTCAGGTATTGCCTGTTGAGCGATTAGATTTGGCCAAAATTGGGTCATTCACGTTCCGTGCTCCAGACGAATTGAGATGGCCGGCTTTGCGTCTAGCACGCGAAGTCATGGCGCGCGGCGGATTGGCGGGGGCTGTTTTCAACGCAGCCAAAGAGTCAGCACTCGATGGATTCATAGCAGGCGCGTTGAAATTTACCGAAATGTCTGAGGTTGTTGAAGAAACGCTGACTGTCGTTGACAACAATGGCGGTCATATTGATGACACGATGACCCTTGATAATGTTCTTCATATTGACCATCTCGCACGTGAGAACGCGCATCAAATCATAAAACAACGGGCAGGATAATAACTTGGATATTGCAACGCTGATTGGCCAGTTCGGTGGCTTCTTCTGGATGATTATTGCATTTGTAGTCGCTTTGAGTGTGGTCGTGGCGATCCACGAATATGGTCACTACATCGTCGCTCGTTGGATAGGCATTCATGCGGATGTGTTCAGCCTTGGCTTTGGTCCAATACTGTACTCGCGGTTCGATAAACGTGGTACTAAATGGCAGATCGCTGCCTTGCCATTTGGCGGATATGTAAAGTTCGCAGGGGATTCGAATGCAGCCTCTGGCGTTGACGGTGAAGCAATGGCGGAAGTGGCCGATGATCCTGTCGCGCGTCGCGCAACGATGCACGGTGCGCCGCTGTGGGCGCGTGCGCTAACCGTCGCTGCTGGGCCTGTCTTTAACTTTGCCTTATCGATTGCTATTTTCTTTAGTGTCTTGGTCTACACAGGACAGCCGAGTGATCCGTTGACGGTATCGGCGCTTCAGGCCTTGCCAGGTCAAGAAACCGAGTTGCGCGAAGGTGATCGCATTCTTGGAATCGAAGGTCAGCAATATGCAGGATTTGATGAGGCGGTGCGTTGGGCACTTACGACCACGCCGCCACGTCCCGATATTTTGAACTATGACATCGAACGAGATGGCGAAAAACTAACCGTCACTGGACCATTTCTGGCACCTGCACGGATTGGGAATATTATGCCACAAAGTGCTGCATCTGATGCCGGATTGCAGCGTGGTGATGTCATTACCCATATCAATGGGGATCCAATAACGGCGTTTCTTGATATGAAGGAGATCGTTGAATCCTCTGAAGGGGCTGAATTGGGTTTGACTGTTTGGCGAGACGGGTCCGTCGAGCAATTGGTTTTAACACCAAAGCGCGTGGATGAACCCTTGCCAGCAGGGGGCTTTGATACTCAATGGCGTATTGGCATCATGAATGGTTTGGCGTTTGAGCCTGCGACTGAAACCGTACCTCTAGGTACCGCATTGTCGAGTAGTGTGCGTCAAGTCGGACGTATCATCGAGGGGTCGATCTCGGGTCTTGGCCACATGGTTACCGGCGCAATCAGCACCTGTAATTTGTCAGGGCCAATTGGGATTGCGCAAACCTCGGGCGCGATGGCCTCGCAAGGTGCGCAAAGCTTTATGTGGTTTATTGCCGTTCTAAGCACTGCTGTTGGTTTGTTGAACTTGTTCCCAATTCCAGCATTGGATGGGGGCCATTTGGTTTTTTATGCATACGAAGCCGTGACCAAACGTCCACCAAGCGATGGTGCGCTGCGCATCCTTATGGGAATTGGTCTTGCTATGGTTTTGACATTGATGGTGTTTGCTCTGGGCAATGATCTGTTCTGCCCGTAAAGGGCTAAGTTCCGAAGGTTTATTAGCTGGATTAGGCTGCAGCCAGCCGCCGAATTTAGTGGACTTTTGCACAAGAGAATCCGCCTAAATGTGCCCATTGCCATATTTAGGACACATTTCCATCAATTTAAGGCCTCATTGCGTCTGTACGTTTTTGGTGAACGTAAGGATAACAAAGATGCAGACATTTAAAACAGGATACTGCGGCCTGCGTTTGTTGGTCGATCTGAACTGGGATCGCGGTTTGTATTTGGGCACGATGGCGGCTGGTCTTTTACTTGGGCTATGGTTGTGCAGCATCGATGTGGGTGTGCTTTCCTCTAAATAAGGGAAAGAAATCAGCCTGAAAGGGCAGATTTAGTGCGTTCGCGTTTTGACAAGTCAGCATATACTCGGTACTCATCAAGGCAACTTTTGTCTTAAGATTGGGTAATAACCATGAAGTTGCGGTTTACGAGCAAGCACGGCGGCATATATTCGTCAAAAAACGCACTGATGACAGTCAAGCGCTTGGTTGGTGTTTCCTTATTGGTTTCATCTACTTGGATGGCTGGGACGATGCCAGCTCATGCTCAGAACTTCTCTTTCAATAATGTTGTTGTCGACGGGAATACGCGGATTGGAAACTCCGCAATTCTGTCGCGAGCAGGAATCGCACGCGGTCAAACTGTGAGCGCCGGACAGCTGAACGACGCATTCCAAAAGCTTCAAAATAGCGGATTGTTTGAAAGTGTTTCGATTTCCCCTGTTGGGAATACCCTTAATATCACTGTTGTTGAGCGCCCAACTATTAATCGGGTCAACTTCGAAGGCAATCGCCGCTTGAAGAACGATGCATTGTCAGCGCTGGTTTCGTCAACTGAACGCCGTGTTTTCAATCCAACAGTTGCGGAAGCTGATGCGGCAAAGATTGCCGAAGCATATTCTAACAGTGGCCGCTGGGCTGCGCGGGTTTCGCCCAAAATTATCAAGCGCAGCGACAATCGTGTTGATGTCGTGTTCGAGATTTTTGAAGGTGACATTATAGAGGTTGAGCGTCTTAGTTTTGTTGGCAACAGAGTTTATTCTGATAGGCGTTTGCGCCGTGTCCTAAGTACAAAGCAAGCTGGCCTTTTCCGTGCTTTGGTTAAGGCTGACACTTTCGTCGAAGATCGGATTGAGTTTGATAAGCAAGTTCTACGCGAGTTTTACGTATCACGCGGTTACATTGATTTCAGAACAAATGCTGTAAACGCAGAGTTGGCTCAGGAGCGCGACGGGCATTTTATTGCCTTTAATATTCAAGAGGGACAACAGTTCAAGTTTGGCACTGTTACAACAACCAGCGAGTTGAGTACGGTCGATGGCGATGAATATCAGGCCGTAACCAAAATCCGCCCAGGCGTAGTTTATTCTCCAACATTGGTTGAACTTGAGATCGCGCGCATGGAGCGTTTGGCTATACGTCAAGGCGTTGATTTCTTACGGGTTGAGCCACGTATCACACGCAACGATCGTGATCTGACGCTTGATGTTGAATTCGTTTTATCTCGTGGGCAACGCATCTTTGTTGAACGAATTGATATTGAGGGTAATACGACCACATTGGACCGCGTTATCCGCCGCCAATTTAAATCCGCTGAAGGTGACCCATTTAATCCACGTGAAATTCGTGAATCTGCAGAGCGGATCCGGGCATTAGGTTTCTTCACCAATGCAAACGTAAATGCGCGTGAGGGTTCGTCTCTAGACCGTGTCGTCGTTGACGTTGATGTTGAAGAACAACCAACTGGCTCACTTAGCTTTGGGGGGGCGTTCTCTCCGAATAATGGTCTTGGCTTAGCAATTTCCTTGAAAGAAACCAATTTCCTAGGGCGTGGCCAAGTCGTAGATATTTCCTTGAATACAGCACAAGAGTCTCGTCGCTACGGCCTGAATTTTGTCGAGCCAAACTTCCTTGGACGCGACGTTCGGTTTGGTCTGACTCTCAATTACGCAGAAAGCGATAGCTCATTTGCGACCTACGATTCCACAACTGGGTTATTCAGACCTAGCTTGGAATTTCCTGTTAGTGAAAATGGCCGAATTCAACTTCGTTACACTGCAGAACAGGTCGAAATCTCAGCAAGAACCCCTGCTGCAAACGGTGCAGTAATTGGTAATGATATTGCGGTAGGTAAACAGATCTCCTCTTCGATTGGTTATACATATCGTTACGATACACGCGTATCTGGTTTGAACCCTGATGCAGGCGTTTTACTTGAGTTTTCGCAAGACTTTGTGGGGCTTGGTGGCGATAGCAAGTATGCGAAAACAACGGCAAAGGCTGTTGGCCAACGCCGCGCTTTCAATGCCGACGTTGTGCTGCGCGCGACTGTTGAGGGGGGGGCATTGGCCTTTAGTGGTGGTGCCAACCGTGCTGCCGATCGCTTTGTCCTGACGCCGGGTATTTTGCGCGGTTTTGAACCGGGTGGCATTGGTCCACGTGATACTACGGGCACAGGTACTGGCGATGCGTTGGGCGGTAACCTTTACGTAGCGGCCCGTTTGGAAGCCGAGTTCCCGTTGGGATTGCCCGAAGAATATGGGATTAGCGGCGCAATGTTTTATGATATCGGTAACCTTTGGAACCTAAACGACGTAAACACTGCAGGTGGCTCTGTCATTGGTGAAGGTGGTAGCATTCGCCATGTTATCGGTTTTGGCCTGTTGTGGAGCACTCCAGTCGGTCCTTTGCGCTTCAACTTTACTGATGCATTGCGCAAAGAAACTTTTGACAGTGAGCAAAGCTTTGATTTCACACTGTCGACCTCGTTCTGAACGTCACAGGATGCTACGTGCATTTTTATTGATCTGCGCAATAGCCTTTGGGGCCGTTGGGCAGGTGAGTGGACAAGAGGTAGATTTTGCCGCTGGACGCACATTGGTTATAGATACCGTGCAATTGTTCAACCAAAGCAAATTTGGGATTCGTGCAGCTCGCCTCTTGGAGACTGCGGGCACCCAGCTCGCGGAGGAAAACAAGAGCAAAGAACTTGCACTTGCTGAAGAAGAAAAACAACTGACGGCGCTGCGTGCGACGATGAATGCGGAAGAATTTCGCGATTTGGCAGATGAATTTGACCTGAAGGTTCAGGCCACACGCGAAGAACAGCTTAGTAAAGCAAAATTACTGAGTACCCAGATCGAAACACAACGCACAACGTTCTTAAATGCGGCAGCACCGATTTTGCAGGCTTTGATGCTTGATATCGGGGCATCCGTTCTTCTTGAGCGTCGCAATGTGGTCTTAAGCACAAATTTGGCAGACATAACGTCGATAGCCATCGCACAGATTGACGCTGTTCTTGGCGATGGGTCACAACCTGCAACATCTGTTGATTAGCCGCCGTCTTGCCCCACTTGCTCTGGCTTGGTAGTCATGTGCGACTATTAATTCAAAACCCTAAAAAAACTAAGAAAAGAGCTGGCCCATGAGTTCCGAGCTGCTAACCGCTGACATCAATCTGATCCAACGCATTTTGCCACACCGTTATCCATTTCTGTTGGTCGACAAGGTTCTGGATATTGATGGATTTCAGTCATCGCGCGGGATCAAAAATGTGACAATGAACGAGCCGCATTTTCAGGGTCACTTTCCGGGCAATCCAATCATGCCAGGTGTGACGATTGTCGAAGCAATGGCGCAGACTGCTGCTGTTATGGTGGGAACAGCTCTCAACATGGCTGACAAAGAAATGCAGGTCTACTTTATGGCGATCGATGGCTGCAAGTTCCGTCGCAAAGTCATCCCAGGCGATGTACTTGAGCTAAAACTTACAACAGTGCGCGGTAAACCTGGTGGTAAAGTCTGGAAATTTGCAGGCATCGCAGAAGTCGATGGCGAAATGGCGGCCGAAGCTCAGTTTACGGCCATGATGGATCTCCCAAAGGAGTAATTGCCTTGAGCAATATTCACCCCTCTAGCGTGATCGAAGACGGCGCACAGATCGACCCAAGTGCCGTTATTGGTCCGTTCTGCTTGGTTGGGTCCGACGTTACAATCGGTCCTGATGTCGAGTTGAAAAGCCACGTGGTTGTAAAAGGTCGCACTGTGATTGGTGAGGGGACTGTTGTGTTCTCTTTCGCTGTGATTGGTGAGATCCCACAAGACCTTAAATTCAAAGGTGAACAATCAGGATTAGTGATCGGCAAGCGCAATCGTATTCGCGAACACGTTACAATGAATGCTGGTACCGAAGGTGGTGGCGGTATGACCAAGATCGGTGACGACTGCCTGTTTATGGCGGGGTGTCACATTGCCCATGATGCGATCATCGGGGATCGGGTTATTATTGTGAATTCTGCAGCAATTGCAGGACACTGTATTCTAGAAGACGATGTGATTGTTGGAGGGCTTTCCGGTATTCATCAATTTGTACGCATTGGACGCGGTGCAATTGTTGGTGCCGTGACAATGGTGACAAATGATGTGATTCCATATGGGTTGGTCCAAGCGCCGCGTGGTGCCTTGGATGGCTTGAATCTTGTTGGATTGAAGCGTCGCGGTGTTGCACGCGTTGATATCACAGCGTTGCGTGCTGCGTTCCAAATGCTGGCGCAGGGTGACGGCACTTTCCACAACCGTGTTGAGCGGCTGGGGGCTGAAACTGACAGCGCATATGTCCAAGAAATTGTTGATTTTGTAACGGGTGACACTGATCGCTCGTTTTTGACGCCGCGCTGATGCTGGCCCTCATTTGCGGAACTGGGGGATTGCCGGCACAAATTGCAAAAGCGCAGGCCGAGAAACCCTTGGTATGTGTGATGGACGGGCTCGCACCTGACGAACTAGACGCTGACCTGAACTTTTGCCTTGAGACACTAGGTTCTTTGCTGATCCAGCTTGGGCAGCATGGTGTCACTGACGTCTGCCTGTGCGGAGCGATTGATCGTCCAAGCCTTGACCCAAGTAAGCTAGACGAACATACAGCGCCACTAATCCCGCTGATATCTGATGCGCTGACATCGGGTGATGATGGCGCATTGCGTGCCGTTATGGGGCTGCTTGAGCAGACGGGCTTTACCGTTCGGGCCGCGCATGAGTTAGTCCCGGATTTAATTGCCCCGCCGGGTGTCCTTAGTGACACTTGGCCAAACGCCCAAATGCGCGAAGACGCAAAGCTAGGTGCCAATGTTTTGGCAGCCTTGGCACCGATGGATGTTGGGCAAGCCTGCGTGACAGGTGGAGGCCAGTTGCTCGGAATGGAAACGATTGGGGGTACCGATTTTATGCTCTCCCACCTTCCTGACACGCCATTGCGGGCTCAAGGCGTATTGGTCAAAGGGCCCAAGATGGGTCAGGACACTCGTGCAGACATGCCAACAATTGGTCCTTCGACAATAGAAAATGCCCAAAAGGCCGGTCTGGCTGGTATCGTAATTGACGCCGGTGAAGTGATTTTGCTTCAGCCTGAAAAATGCATCGCTTTGGCCAATGCTGCGGGTCTGGTCCTGTGGTCACGGACAGGAGAATAGTCGTTGCGGGTTTTTGTAATTGCAGGCGAACCCTCTGGCGATAAGCTTGGTGGCGCTTTGATGGCTGGCTTACGCCAGTTGCGCCCCGGTGTTCAGTTCGATGGTGTCGGCGGTGTCATGATGCAGGCCCAAGGCCTTAGCACCCGTTTCTTGATGGATGAGCTTAGTGTGATGGGTATCGCCGAAGTGCTTCCCAAGTACCGTCATCTCAAGCGGCGCATAGCACAAACGGCGCAAGCTGTGATCGACAGTAAGCCTGATGTTCTTATCACAATAGACAGTCCTGATTTTTCATTGCGTGTTGCCAAGTTGGTGAAACAATCCAGCGACATTCGATGCGTGCACTATGTGGCTCCAACCGTCTGGGCATGGCGGCCGAAACGTGCAGCAAAGATGGCGAAAATGATTGACCATGTTCTTGCGCTATTCCCGTTCGAGCCTCCTTATATGGAGGCAGAGGGGATGGATTGCGATTTCGTGGGACATCCTGTTGCGGCAGAACCTATAGCGTCGGCAGATGAAAAAATATCTTTTCGCAAAAAGTACGACCTCGAAGCAGCCGCGCCATTGCTGCTTGTTCTGCCTGGGTCGCGTAAGGGGGAAGTTACCCGTTTGGCCAAGGTTTTAGGTGAAGCCCTGGCACCAATATTGGTGAAACATCCTGCAATGCGTGTGGTCGTTCCTGCGGCAGGGCCGGTGGCTGAATTGGTCGAGCAGGAAACTAAAGGGTGGCCTGTCACTCCAATTATCCTTGATCCACGTGGCCAGGACTTGGACGAGGTTATGACCGAGAAACGGGCTGCTTTTGCCGCTGCAGATTTTGGGATTGCCGTTTCCGGGACTGTTGCGTTAGAATTGGCAGCCGCACGAACGCCAATGGTGAGCGCCTATGACTTGAATTGGTTAAGTCGCATTGTCATTAAGCGAATGGTCAAAATCGACACAGGAAATTTGATCAATCTTGTTTCCGATGCTCGCCATGTTCCCGAATTTGTTGGTGATGAATGTCGGGCTGACCTAATTTCAGCCGGCCTAGAGAAACTGATCGCAAACCCACAACCACAATTGGATGCCATGGCGGATACAATGAATCTATTGGGGCAGGGTGGTGAAGACCCCGGTTTGCGGGCGGCACGTGCAGTTCTTGAACGAATGCCTTCACACACAACCCAAAATTAAGGCCTGTACTCAGCGCACAGACCTCATTTTGATTTGATTGCTGTTATCAGCCTTTGTGAATCCAGCCACCGCCAAAGATGCGGCTGCTGTCACGATCATAGAACACACAGGCTTGGCCGGGTGAGATGCCTTGTTCTGCAGCAACCAGCTCAACTGTTGCTTCGGTCTCTGAAATCGGACGAATAACAGCTTCTGTTGGTGGGCGGGTGGATCGAACACGCACCCCAACAACCCATTCTTCGCGCGACATTATCGGCTCGTCCCCTAGCCAGTTGATTTCTTTAAGAGGAACAATCCGCGTCGCCAACATGGATTTAGGACCAACAACAACTTGCTTTTTGTCTGCGTCTAATTTGACCACGTAAAGCGGGTCTTCCAATCCACCAATACCTAATCCTCGGCGCTGACCAATGGTATAATTGATAACTCCATCATGGTGTGCCAATACTTTGCCATCGACATCTACAATGTCGCCAGGCGCTGCAGCTTCGGGACGTAACTTGCGGATAACAGAAGCATAATCCCCATCAGGGACAAAGCATATGTCTTGACTGTCGGGTTTGTCAGCAACGCTAAGGTCATATTTTGCGGCAAGCGCACGTGTGGCGTCTTTTGATGGCAAATGGCCCAGTGGGAAGCGCAAGTAGTCGAGTTGTTCAGCTGTAGTCGAGAATAAGAAATAGCTTTGGTCGCGGTTGGAATCGGCGGCACTGTGCAGTTCAGGTCCGTTTTCACCGACCATGCGCTGAATATAGTGGCCTGTTGCCATGCAATCTGCCTCAAGATCTTTGGCGGTTTCCAATAGATCTTTAAACTTTACTCTTTCATTGCATCTAATGCACGGAACCGGTGTAGCACCGCCCAAATAGCTATCCGCGAACTCATCGATTACAGCATCCTTGAAGACGTTTTCGTAGTCCAAAACATAGTGCGGAAAGCCCATGGTTTCGGCTACGCGCCGTGCGTCATGAATATCAATTCCAGCGCAGCAAGCGCCTTTTTTTGCAAGAGCTGCGCCATGATCATATAGCTGCAATGTCACGCCGACGACGTCATAACCTTCTTCCGAAAGCATCGCTGCCACCACCGAGCTGTCGACACCACCAGACATTGCCACAACAACACGTGTTTCTGCAGGCGATTTTCGGAATCCCAGAGAATTCAAAGGGATGTTTTGATCTAGTGCCATGACAGTTCTCCTAGCGTTGAATAGTAATATAGGAAAATCCTAATCACTCTCAAGGGGCGGCTTCTCCCCTCATTAATCGTGATTACGCGAATGTGCCAGCGGTGGCATTAGAATGGGGTGAATGATGTTTTTGAAAAAAGTAGATGGTCCACGCGCAGTTACGCTGCAGGATGGATCGGTGATCACATTGGCCGATCTGCCAGACAAGCATACAAGGCGGTGGGTCGCGTCGCGTAAGGCCGCAGTCGTCCGTGGCGTTCTATATGGTCTCATAACTGCTGAATCGGCACAAAGACGTTACGGGATCAGTGCTGAAGAATTTCAAGAATGGGTGCGAGCAGTCAGTTTGCACGGCGAAGCGGCATTACGCGCGACTTCTGTTCAAAAGTATAGACAACTTTAGGTTGATTTTATATCTATTTAGTATCGGTAACCGGTAGTTAACCATTTAGAGTCATTGGTACAACAACCATGGACCCTAGTTCGATACGGAGACTAAAATGCGCGTATTACTTGTCGAAGACGACCCTACCACATCCAAAAGCATTGAATTGATGCTGACCCACGCAAACCTCAACGTATATGCCACCGATTTGGGGGAAGAGGGTATCGATCTGGCAAAGTTGTATGACTATGACCTGATCCTGCTAGATTTGGATCTGCCGGATATGAATGGGCATCAAGTGCTGCGGCAATTGCGATTGTCCCGAATTCAGACCCCTATCTTAATCTTGTCGGGTTCTGATGACACTGATAGCAAAATTAAAGGTTTTGGATTTGGCGCAGATGATTACCTGACCAAACCGTTCCATCGTGAAGAGCTTGTCGCACGAATTCATGCAATCATTCGCCGGTCCAAAGGCCATTCCCAATCCGTTATTGAAACGGGATTGGTGTCAGTGAATTTGGATGCCAAGACAGTAAGTGCTGATGGTAAAACCGTGCATTTGACAGGTAAAGAATATCAAATGTTAGAGTTGTTGAGCCTGCGCAAGGGGACGACATTGACGAAAGAAATGTTCTTGAACCACCTCTATGGTGGGATGGATGAGCCTGAGTTAAAAATTATTGATGTTTTCATTTGCAAGCTTCGCAAGAAGTTAAGTATTGCCACGAACGGTGAAAATAACATTGAGACAGTGTGGGGACGTGGATATGTTTTACGCGATCCAAAGCCAGTCACCGAACAACGATTGGCGGTAGGGGCATAGCCATCGATATGTACCCAATTGCTCAATCGCTTGGATTGTTTTTGGGAAGGTTCGCAAAGCATGAGATTAGATTTCGATGCATGAATTGAAAACAAACTGGACCTAGTTACGAGACCTGCTTATTCCTTCGGAATAAATATGAGGGCAAGTCTTTGAGTTTTGATACGGATATCTCTGGTTTTACTGACGCAGATGCACAATCTGAGTTGGAACAATTGGCAAGTCTGCTAATGAAGGCGAATGCTGATTATCACAGACTAGATGCACCAACTCTTGATGATGCAGAGTTCGATCGATTAAAAAGACGCAATGCTGCGCTTGAGAGCGCTTTCCCCCACTTAATACAAGCAGACAGCCCGTCTTTTCAAATTGGTGCCGCACCGTCGGATGGGTTTTCGAAAGTAACTCATGCTGTTGCGATGTTGTCGTTGTCTAACGCTTTTGAAGACGCGGATGTCGAAGAATTTGATCTCCGTATTCGAAAATACTTGGGAATAGCTCCAGCGGAACCGCTTGCGTTCACGGCTGAGCCAAAAATTGATGGGCTTTCATTGTCGCTAAGATATGAACGTGGCACCCTAGTTCAAGCGGCAACACGCGGTGATGGTTCGGTGGGCGAAAACGTAACAGCCAACGCGCGCACCATAGCTGACGTACCACATCGCTTGGAGAATGCACCGGACGTTTTGGAAGTGCGTGGCGAAGTTTATATGGCGCAATCAGATTTTGATGCGCTTAACGCCGCACAAATTGCAAAAGACGCCAAAGTATTTGCCAATCCGCGCAATGCCGCAGCTGGATCACTGCGCCAATTGGATAGTGAAATCACACGTAGCCGTCCCCTCAGATTTTTTGCTTATGCTTGGGGTTACCTGTCTGCACCGTTGGCAGACACTCAAAAGGGTGCAATCGAGCGATTGGCAAGCTTTGGCTTTTCAACGAATCCTTTGACTGCGCTATGTGACGGACCAACAGCAATGATTGGCCACTATCGTCAGATCGAACAGCAGAGAGCCTCATTAGGCTATGATATCGACGGTGTTGTTTATAAAGTCGATGATCTTGCTCTGCAGGGGCGTCTTGGTTTCCGATCAACCACTCCTCGTTGGGCTGTTGCACATAAATTCCCTGCGGAATTGGCTTGGACCCGTCTTGATGGCATTGATATCCAGGTTGGTCGCACAGGCGCCTTAAGCCCTGTGGCGCGCTTGCAGCCAGTCAATGTAGGCGGTGTCGTGGTCTCAAACGCTACATTGCACAATGAAGACTATATTTCTGGGCACGGTGCCAAAGGTGAAGAAATTCGTGGCGGGCGTGATGTTCGCATTGGTGATTGGGTCCAAATCTATCGCGCAGGCGATGTGATCCCGAAAATTGCGGACGTCGATCTGAGTAAACGCCCTGATGATGCGGTTGCATTCCAATTTCCGTCAGTCTGCCCAGAATGCGGCAGTATGGCTGCACGTGAAGCGGGGGATGCTGTGCGTCGGTGTACGGGCGGCATGATATGCCCTGCGCAAGCGATTGAAAACCTCAAACACTTTGTCAGCCGTGGAGCATTCGATATCGACGGGCTAGGTGCCAAACAGGTTGAGCAATTTCACAACGACGGTTGGGTTGCTGAACCTGCTGACATCTTCACACTAAGGGATCGTTTTGGTCAGGGATTGCAACAACTCAAGAACCGCGATGGTTGGGGTGATAAATCAGCGAACAAGTTGTTTGATGCCATCGATGATAAGCGTAAAATTGGTTTCGGTCGCGTTTTGTTTGCTCTTGGCATACGCCACATCGGTGAAGCTGCATCAAATCTGATTGCAGCCCACTATGGCACTTGGGAATCGCTAGAGACGGCGATGGATCAAGCGGCCATGTTAGAGGGTGAGGCATGGGATGAACTGATTGGCATTGATGGGGTTGGCAGTGTGATGGCGGGTTCACTTGTCCATGCGTTCGGTCAAAATTCAGAGCGAGCTGCCATTGACCGTTTAGTGACCTATTTAGAGATTGCTGAGGTCAAGCCCGTTGATGCCTCTGACAGCCCAGTTGCAGGTAAAACGGTTGTGTTCACGGGAACATTGGAATTGATGAGCCGCGCAGAAGCGAAAGCCAAGGCCGAGAGCCTAGGTGCCAAGGTCTCTGGCTCCGTCAGCGCCAAGACCGACATTTTGGTGGCTGGCCCCGGCGCTGGTTCCAAAGCTAAAAAAGCCGCTGATTTGGGAATCAAGACTATGGACGAGGCGGGTTGGTTGGACCTGATCAAAGGGTTATGAGCGGAAGACCGGCCGCCCTATTTCCTTTGTTTGCGGGGCTTGAGACCTTAACGGGTGTTGGCCCCAAGACTGCGAAATTGTTTCCGCAAATGGGGATCGAGGCACCACGTGACCTTCTGTTTACATTGCCGCATACAGGCATTGATCGCCATCTGCGTGGATCCATTTTGGACGCTATTTTGCCTGGGGTAGTGACGGTGGTGGTTACCATTGGCGAACACAGCCCACCGCGAAATCGTGGCGGGGCGTACCGTATTCATGTTGAGGACAATCAAACCTCATTCCAATTGGTCTACTTTCATGCGCGTGGCGATTACCTTGCTAAATTAATGCCAACGGGATCGCGCCGTGTGATTTCAGGGCGGGTAGAGAACTTCGACAGCATTGCGCAGATGGTCCATCCCGATCATGTCGTACCCGAAGATGCAGCGTCTGAAATTCCAGTTTTTGAGCCCGTTTATCCGCTGACTGCTGGCGTGAGCCAAAAGTTGATGTTCAAGGCCACGCGCGGAGCACTTGAGCGGGTGCCGCAAGTGGATGAGTGGATTGATCCCAATCAGAAAACCCAGAGCGAATGGCCGGATTTCGCGCATGCCCTGTCCGATGCGCATGCGCCATTGGGACAAGAAGACTTAGGGGCCGCGTCTCCAGCGCGTGAACGGCTTGCTTATGATGAATTGATGGCTCACCAATTGACCCTAGCGCTTGCGCGTCAAAAGGAGCGGCGTGTCCACGGACAGATCAGCCAAGCGACGGGTAAGCTACAGTCCAAAGTTTTGGCAAATTTACCATATCGACCAACGGGTGCGCAGCAGCGCGCGATTATTGAGATTTCCAATGATATGGCGCGGTCCGATCGCATGAATCGCTTGCTTCAGGGGGATGTAGGATCGGGTAAAACGCTTGTCGCTTTCATGGCGCTATTGGTCGCGGTCGAGGCGGGCGGTCAGGGCGTGATGATGGCCCCAACAGAAATCTTGGCACGACAGCACTTAGAAGGGCTGCAGCCCTTGGCAGAGGACGCTGGTGTAGTTCTTGAGCTGCTGACGGGGCGCGATAAGGGCAAGGACCGTGTTGCAAAGCTTGCAGCCCTTGAGCGTGGGGACATTCAGATATTGGTCGGAACGCATGCTGTGTTTCAACCTGACGTGATTTTCAAAGACCTTCGTATTGCGATTGTCGATGAACAACATCGCTTTGGTGTCCGCCAGCGGCTTGAGTTGGGTAAAAAAGGGCGCAATGCAGATGTTTTGGTGATGACAGCCACGCCGATCCCTCGTTCGCTTGCTTTGGCACAATACGGCGATATGGATGTTTCCGTTCTGGACGAGAAGCCACCCGGGCGTAAACCGATCCGGACGGCATTGGTTAGCACAGGCCGTATGGATGAAGTTGTTGAGCGTCTGCGCGCTGTAATGGCAAAAGGGCGGCAATGTTATTGGGTCTGTCCGTTGGTTGAAGAGAGCGAAACCCTTGACCTCACAGCAGCAGAAGAGCGGTTCAAACATCTGCGTGCTGTTCTAGGCGAGGGCGTCGTGGGGATGGTACATGGGCAGATGCCACCTGCGGACAAAGACGCTGCGATGGCAAAGTTTCAGGCGGGCGAAACGAAAGTATTGGTTGCGACCACAGTGATTGAGGTGGGTGTGAACGTGCCCAACGCCACCATTATGGTTATTGAACGGGCAGAGACCTTTGGCCTTGCACAGCTTCACCAGTTGCGGGGGCGCGTGGGACGGGGTGATGCGGCTTCCACCTGTTTACTGATGTATCAGGCACCAATGTCCCAAACAGGTCAGCGGCGGTTAGAAGTGTTGCGCGAGACAGAAGATGGGTTTCGTATTGCAGAAACAGATTTGCAAATGCGCGGAGCAGGTGATGTGATCGGTGTGGCGCAGTCTGGCGTTCCACGATTCCGTGTGGCGGATATGGAGAAACATGAGGCCTTGATGGCGATTGCTCAATCGGATGCGCGGGCATTGTTGTCAAATGACCCTGAATTGTCGGGACCGCGCGGACAGGCGGCTCGTGTTCTATTATGGTTAATGCGTCAGGACGAGGCAATTCGTTTAATTTCAGTAGGTTAGTATTTGTTGTTCCGATTTGTTCTCGTTTGTTCTTATTTAGTTCTTTACTTTGCGCTTCCGAAATGAGAACAAAGGTGCAACAAAGAATATGAGGCACTGAAATGACAACACTTAATCAAATCAAAACAATCGCAGTTCGCTCGCAACAAACCTTGTTGCACGACGCCGTAGGCGCGGCTGCTTTGATGATTATGCTGGTTGTTGGTCTGCACCTTCCATCCTTTGTCTGATTTTCTGCCTGCGATCTTATGCTGACCATTTTCTGCACCCGTCCCAAATTGGTGCGATAACAGACACTGCCTGTCCCTCGTTATTTGAATGCTCAGAGTCCCCTTAAGACACGCTTCACTTGCGCCGCCATCCTTTTGGATGTGCGGCGTTTTTTTATCTTTTGTGGGGATGGGATCAGACAGTTTCTGATTGGATGGCTTGTTCTATTGCTTCAGCCGTGGCCTCAATGGCCAAAAGGATCGATGCATGGCGATTTTTGTAATCGCGCGCAGGTTCTAGGACTTCGAAGCCATCAAAGGGTTCCGTCGGGACAGGGCCGTTGTTCTTTAACATGTCTCGCAAAGCATCGCGGCCCACTTCGACTTCACTCAGGGTCAAACCGATAATTGCGCCACCTGTAACAGCGGCCGCTGCTTGTCCAAGAGCGCAGGCTTTTACGTCTTGGCCAAACTTGGTGACAATGCCATTTGTAACCTCAATATCGACCGAAACGGTTGAACCACAAAGTGGAGACCTTTTTTTGACGCTTGCGTGCGGTGCTTCAAGACGTTGAAGATACGGGATGTCTGTGGTCAGGGCCAGAATACGGGCCGAATATAGTTTGATCAGATCGGTATCGTTGGCCATCGTCGCATTCCTTGGTGTCTGGTCATTCGCCCTTGTGTCATACATAAGCTTCAACCGACCAGATGCAAAAAGGTTTTTATAAAATGACGTTTGACCCCACCACTTTGAAATACAATGACGCCGGTTTGATCCCCGCGATAGCTCAGGATGCCACAACAGGCGAAGTGCTGATGATGGCGTGGATGAACGTCGATGCAGTGAAAAAAACTTTGGAAACACGGCGGGTTACGTATTGGAGTCGTTCACGGCAATCCTTTTGGATTAAGGGCGAAACGTCAGGCCATACCCAAGAATTGGTAGATCTGCGCTTAGATTGTGATCGGGATTGTTTGTTGGCTGTGGTTAACCAAGTCGGCGCGGCATGTCACACTGGGCGCCGTAATTGCTTTTATACGTCTGTATTGGACGGTACCGAAGTCGAGCTTATGAAACCGTTAGGCTAACGCGGCAAACCGACCAATTTTCGAATGTCATCCGCCGTATATCCCTCATCCCGAAATTTCGCGATGGCTCTGGCGTCATCGCGTTTTGCCAATCGTTTCCCTTGATCGTCGCGGATTAGGCCGTGGTGATGGTAAATGGGTGTCTGAAGCCCAAGTAGATCTTGAAGCAAAACGTGGATCTTGGTCGCTTCAAACAAATCTTGCCCCCGTACAACATCGGTTATGCCTTGGGCCGCATCATCTAAGACGACGGACAAATGGTATGAAGTGCCCATATCTTTACGCGACAGAACGATATCCCCGACCGCTGTGATCATCTGAGCGCGGGTTGAAGTTATAATACCGGTTTCGCCGTCAGGCCCTGCACCAACTTCATTGAAGCTGTAGTTTTGGTTCGGTTCGCCACAAAGCTTGAGCCGTAAAGCGGCGTCTTGCTGCCTGGGGTTTGCAAAGTCATTGATCAAACCACGGCAGGTCCCCGGATAGATTACCCCGTCCGGTCCAATCAGTGGCGAACCTTCTTGCGGTGCAGAGGCAGCGGCCAAGATGTCTTTTCGATTACAGTGGCATACATACAGAAAACCACGTTTCCAAAGGGCGTCGAGGGCGTTCTGATATACGCCATGTCGGGTTGATTGCACCATCACGGGCTCGGACCATTCCAGGCCAAGCCATTCTAGATCATCATAAATCATTTGTGTCCAAGAGTCGCGTGCGCGTGATTGATCAATGTCTTCAATCCGCAACAGGAATTCACCACCCAAGCGGTTGGCCATGTCATAGGCAAGTATAGCCGAATAGGCATGACCCAGATGCAAAGGGCCGGTTGGTGATGGAGCAAATCGCGTTTTAAATATCATAGGCCACGCTAACGTCTGCCTTTACGCTTCGTCCAGCGCTGATGCTTCCAACCATGCAGACCAATCCAGTTTGGCGCGATCTGTGTAGGCTTTGTAGCGATCCTTTCGACCACGACGCCCACCTTTCAAGCCCTCAACCAACGGGAACAATCCAAAGTTTACGTTCATCGGTTGAAACGTTTTCGCATCGGCACCACCAGTGATGTGCGTGATCAACGCGCCCATAGCGGTAGTGTTTGGGGGGGCAGAGATCGAACCACCCAAGATTTCTGTCGCAGCCATGCGACCAGAAAGTAGTCCCATCGCAGAGCTTTCAACGTAGCCTTCAACGCCTGTGATCTGTCCGGCAAAGCGCAGGTTTGGCTGCGAGCGCAGGCGCATTTGATCGTCTAGCATCGTCGGTGAGTTCAGGAACGTATTGCGGTGGATCCCACCCAAGCGTGCAAAGCTTGCGTTTTCAAGTCCGGGAATGGATTTAAAAACAGCGGTTTGTGCGCCGTACTTCATCTTGGTTTGGAAGCCAACTATATTGTAAAGTGTCCCCAGCTTATTGTCGCGGCGCAACTGAACAATCGCGTGTGCCTTAACGTCTGGCTGATGTGGGTTAGTCAGACCAACGGGTTTCATCGGCCCCCAACGCAAGGATTCACGGCCGCGTTCTGCGATCACTTCGATTGGTAAACAGCCGTCGAAATAACCGGCTGTTTCGCCCTCATGGAACTCTGCTTTGTCGGCTTCCATCAACGCATCGATGAAGCCCTCGTACTGTTCTTTGTCCATCGGACAGTTGAGGTAAGCGGTGCGCTCTTCCTCGGTTTCGCCCTTGTCATAACGCGATTGCATCCACGCTTTGGACATGTCGATGCTGTCGAAATAGACGATTGGGGCGATGGCATCGAAAAACGCCAAAGCATCCGCGCCGGTGTGTGCTGCGATGGATTTGCCCAGATCACCAGAGGTGAGGGGGCCAGTTGCGATAATCCAATGGCCGTCGGACGGCAGCTCTTTTATCTCACCGTACTCAACCGAAATGTTTGGGTGTGCATTTATCGCGTCAGTCACTGCTTGGGCGAAGTGATCGCGATCCACAGCCAATGCGCCACCGGCAGGAAGGCGATGTTTGTCTGCAGTTTGCATAATCAAACCATTGGCTTGGCGCATTTCCCAATGGAGCAGACCAACCGCGTTTTGCTCATCATCGTCAGAGCGGAAAGAGTTAGAACAAACCATTTCCCCCATCAATCCTGTCTGATGCGCAAAGGTTTCAACTTCGGGCCGCATTTCGTGGATGACCACTTTAACGCCCATGTTTGCGGCTTGCCATGCAGCCTCTGAGCCGGCCATGCCGCCGCCCACGATGTGAAGAATATCTGTCATAATTGTGATTTAGGGCAGCAATGCCATACAAACAACACCCAATTTTGGGTCTGTCATCTTATATGTAGGGGGTTTTTGGGGTCGCCGGAGCGGGGACGGTCGATCAGTGAGAGCTGATCTGGAGGGACCTTCCGCCATCGGCGACCCAAAAGGTGTCGGGACAATTTCTTATCCCGTGCCTCACTTGTGCCTTATTCACGCCCAATTTGCTAGAAAAAAAATAGAAACTGTGCGTTTTCGCTTAGGAAACAGTAAGGTTCTGTCAGTTTAATTCATATTTTACAGTATGTTGAGTTCGTGTGTCATTGTTCCCATGTCGGATCACGCTTCTCCAAGAATGCCGCAATTCCCTCAGATGTGTCACGATCTAGCATGTTTTCGACCATGACATCGCCCGTATAGGCATATGCATCCGCCACATTCATCTCGATTTGATTGTAAAACGCCTCTTTTCCGATCTTCACGGCGGTGCCCAATTTCGATGCGACCGTATCGGCAAGTGCCATTGTCTCATTATCTAACGCTTCGGGGGCAACCACGCGATTAATCAAACCCAACGTTTCGGCCCGCTCTGCCTCTAGAAATGCACCGGTTGTGAGCATTTCATACGCTTGCTTGCGGCCAATGTTGCGTGACAACGCCACCATTGGTGTTGAACAGAACAACCCTATGTTGACGCCATTCACCCCAAATTTCGTGTCCTGTGCTGCGATAGCCATGTCACAAGTGGCGACCAGTTGGCATCCGGCGGCTGTGGCGATGCCGTGTACTTGGGCGATGACCGGTTGTGGCATTGTTTGAACGCGGGCCATCATGGCTGCGCATCGATCGAACAGATCCTTGAAATATGCCCTGCCGCCATCTTCTGCCTGACGGCCTGCGGTCATCTGTTTCAGGTCATGACCTGCGCAAAACGCTTTGCCGTTTCCGGAGATGATAATTGCACGAACAGATCGATTGTTGGCGATTTCATCTAATGATGTATGCAACGCCGCCAACATTTCATCTGAAAGTGCATTTAGTCGCTCAGGTGCGTTCATCACCAATCGTGTGACGGCGCCTGTGTCGTGACGTTCTAAAATTGCCATCTTGCTCTCCGATCAATTCCACGAAAACAATACGACAATGGGTAGGGGAGTAAAGCCATGACGCAGAAAACGCCAAGTCTTCAGATGAATGAGGCGCAGTTGATGACATTTATGCGTGAGGTGTTTCATCAAGTTGCGGATGAATTTGAAGTGGAGCACGTGGCTGACAACGAAATCACAGTGCGATTGTTAATAACTGAAAAGCATCTGCGCCCGGGTGGAACGGTATCTGGTCCGTCAATGTTCGCGCTGGCCGATGTCTGTGCATATCTTGGGACATTGGCGATGATTGGCCCCAAGGCATTGGCTGTAACAACGAACTGCGCAATTGATTTCATGCGTAAACCTGCAGCGAATACCGATTTGATTGCAAAAGGCCGCTTGTTGAAGTTGGGCAAGCAGTTGGCAGTGTCTGACGTGTTGGTCTATTCTGATGGTTTAGACAAGCCCGTAGCGCGTGCCAGTCTGACCTACGCTATCCCGCCGAAATAACGCCAGAATACAAAAAGCCCGCCAGAACAAGTCCGGCGGGAAGGAAGAGGTCTGGCAAACCTTGCATACACACGGGGAGAGGTCGGCAAGGTGACGGAAGAGTCAGATTTGCCAGAACACCCCTGCAGCCTCACGGCGAGCCTGCAGGGGTGTTAGTCCCACATCGCGCAACTGCGCCTCCGTCAATTGGCCTAGGGCCTTTCGGGTGCGGTGGCGAAGGGTCCATTTAGACACAGTGACAGCAAATTGAACAGCGATGACCGATACAATCGGTAGGGCATTGTTTTCACGTAGGTAAATTAACGCGTCTATGTTCTGATATGCTGTCCGTGTCATGGTAATCTCCTAAATTGTATTGACACAATTTGACGGTATTGTCATAAGTGTTGATACATATAGTGATACAAAGAATCTATGGAAACATTGTAATGGATACAATTTGGCAGCCAACCCTCACGGATGGGGCAGGGCCTAAGTATAAAGCAGTTGCGCAGACCATCCGCGATGGAGTGGCGCGCGGCGAATTGGCGGAGGGGGCAAAACTGCCACCTGTCCGTGATTTGGCGTGGAAGTTGGGCATAACGCCGGGAACAGTTGCCCGGGCATATACTATCCTGACTGACGAGGGGATGTTGACAGCCGAAGTTGGTCGCGGAACATTTGTGGCGTCCAAACGCAGCTTTGCACCGCTATATATGCCGATTGAGGTCGATTCAGCGATCCACGATGAAGAGCAGCAAACCTATCAGGTGAACCTGTTTTCTCCACACTTGCCAAACGTGGGGCAGGCCAGCTTGATCCGTCAATTGCTGTCAGACATTGCCCACGATCCACCGTCAGGCATGATGCATTATCCTAGTCGCCAGAATTCGCTGTCTGCGCGCCAAGCGGCTGTAAGCTGGTTAAAGAACGCACCGCTGGGTGGGTTTCGTGAGGGGGATCTTACCTTAACCAACGGCGGGCAAAACGCGATTTTAATTGTGATGCAGGCGGTCCTAAAGGGGCGCCGCCCGACTGTATTGGTTGAAGAGCTCGCATACCCCGGCTTCCGCCGTGCCGCTGAATTGCTACGCGTAAATGTTGTGCCAATTGCAATGGATAAGGACGGGATCATTCCCGAAGCGCTGGCTGCCGCATGTGATGCCTACGAGGCGCAAATTCTGTGCACGTCGCCTGAGGTTCATAATCCCACCTGTGGCTTCACACCTGAAAGCCGTCGAAAAGAGATTGTTCAGATCGCGCGCAAACACGATCTGCAAATATTAGAAGATGATTGTTATCGCATGGGCGCTGCCGAGGCACCTACTTATCGAATGCTTGCGCCTGAGCGCGGTTGGTATGTGTCTTCGATTTCAAAAACGGTCACACCATCCTTACGCATTGGCATCGCTGTCGCTCCTGAAGGTAAGGGCCCAAAACTGCGCCGAGCTGCAGAGCATTCATTCTTTGGGCTGGCGACACCTATCACTGATCTTTGTGCCCGTCTTCTTGTTCATCCACAGCTGGATTCACTGACGACAAAGGCGCGGATGGGGACCAATGCATTTGTTGAAATCGCTGTAAATATCCTTGGCAGCTATGACCTGCATTGGCGCAAGGATGTACCGTTCCTTTGGCTGAAGTTGCCGGAGGGTTGGCGCGCAGGTGCGTTTTGTCAGGCTGCTGAAGCAGTTGGTGTGCAAATTCGCCCAGCTGAAGAATTTGCCTGTCGCGATGCGCGTGTGCCCCATGCGGTGCGCTTTGCCATCAATGCTGGAGTGAGTTTAGAGAGCTTTGAGGCAGCTATTGGCCGTCTTCGTGATCTTCTGGATAATCCGCAAGAACAGATTGGGGTCTGATCGCTAAAGCAGACCACCAGCGCCCCAAGCGAGCCCAATAATAATCGCAATAGCTGAAAGCAGCCCAGAGTAGGCAGCGATCTTAGGAACGGAAAACGGGCGCTCCCCATAGGTACGTCCGTCGATGCCTGACACAACAACCTTCATTGGCTGGCCTCTATATTCGTAGTGCAAAATCCATACGGGCAAGAGGATACGGCGATAATGAATGCCTGATGTGTGAGTGTGGTAGCCAAGGTTATTCACACCTGATTTGTTGATATGTTGTTTGATCCGGTTGCGGATCAACAAACGCTTGTCAGCCTCATTCGAGTCTAACCCGTCGGCGACGCTTTGGTGGTGGCGCTCTGCTGCAAATCCAGCCAGATAGCCTTCGCGGTATGGGCGCAGGGCGCTTGGATCAAAGTCGTGCAAAATCCCATCGCGGATCAATGGGGTCACGTGGGGTGATGCGGGCATTAAGAGGTCATCAAAACTGATCCTCATTTTGCCTTTGGTCGTCTTTGTCCGACGGTTGCTGCTGCTGCCAACGGTGTATTGGGCCCAATACTCGACGGCTTCTTCGCTATCAAAGGTCCAGAACGGCGCATACAGTCCTGCAACCCGTGCCTTTGCGACGATGTCCTCTAAATCATTGGGGGCGGCAATGCGTCGTTTCACCCAGTCTTGGGCCTGGTGTTGGGCATACATCGCGTCGATCTCAAACGGGATCAAAGCCATCGTTTCATAACTGGTGTCTTGCGTACCTAAAACTACAGGTCCATCGCAATAAGGGCAGCGTTCAGACAGGGCAGGGCCGGTGAATAAAACAACCCCACCACATGTTTTACAGTGATGCGCACGGGTTTTGCTAAGGTCTGGCAGATCCTCCCCAGTCAAGTTTGGATTATAGCCTAGTTCTTCCGCTGCCCTATAATCATCATCTGTTTTTAAATCATGGACATTGCCACAGCTGGCACATTCTAGCCCGCGATAAGTTGGGGAATAGCTGCACTGGCCAGCACAAGTTGGGCATCGAAGATCAGACTGTGTGGCGTTGGTGGTGTCCATCAATCGGAGTCCGCGATTGCAGCCGCAATTTCAATTATGATGCGAAGGCGAAGCCAAGAGCGGTCCACGGCACCCTGTAAATCACCAGATACGCCCCAATCACCAATGATGGTTGCTACAAACCACGTGGTCATCAACCAAAAAACAATCATTGACCAACCAGCTATTGTGCGGATCCAGCCTGCGGATCCCTGTTTCAGCTCATGATGGCCTTCATATACCCTGATCAGCTTTACAACAGGCAGCATCCCCACAAAAGTTGCAGCTATCATTAAGACGAGTGCGGCAAGGAGTGGTGAGGTCAGCGGCGCCATGAAATGTAAAACTCATTTAAATCGTCAAATTGGAGCTTGTTAAATATGTGCAAGCCATTGGGATTGATTACTAGAGGCGTTATTGGGTTTAGACAGCTCCAATTTTATGGGGTATTTTAATACCTTATTTTTAACATATTGTTTTTACTTGTTTAAAACATGATTGTTGTGCTTGATCACGCTCGCACTTGCTATATAAGCCGCTCATCACATACCAGAGTTGGTCATTAGACCTGCTCACTCACCTAAAACAGGACTATCCTGCCATGAAAACCTTTTCTGCAACACCAGCAGATATCGAAAAAAAATGGATCATCATTGATGCTGAAGGCATCGTGTTGGGTCGTTTGGCTTCGATTATTGCTATGCGCCTTCGCGGCAAGCACAAAGCAACGTTCACACCGCACATGGATTGCGGCGACAACGTTATCGTCATCAACGCTGAAAAAGTTCAGTTGACTGGTAACAAACGTCAAGAGCACCACTACTGGCACACTGGCCACCCAGGTGGTATCAAGTCACGTACAAAAGAAGAAATCCTCGAGGGTAAATACCCAGAGCGCGTTCTGACTTTGGCTGTGAAACGTATGTTGCCAGGCAACCGCCTGAGCCGTCAAATCATGACCAACATGCGTGTATATGCTGGTGCTGAGCATCCACATGAAGCGCAAAACCCAGAAGTTTTGGATGTCGCATCCATGAACTCTAAAAACACACGGAGCGCATGAGCATGTCTGACGAAATCAACACACTCGAAGACTTGCAAGCTGTTGTCGGCGAAGCCACAGCACCTGCAATCGAATTGACTCCACGTGAGCCAGTGATCGACTCATTGGGCCGTTCATACGCAACAGGCAAACGTAAAGACGCGGTTGCACGCGTGTGGATCAAGCCTGGTACAGGTAAAGTTATTGTAAACGGCAAGCCGCAAAACGAATACTTTGCGCGCCCTGTTTTGCAAATGATCCTAGCACAACCTTTCACCATTGCTGGTGTTGAAGGCGAATTTGACGTGGTTGCCACTGTCAAAGGCGGCGGTCTTTCTGGTCAAGCTGGTGCGGTTAAGCACGGTGTCTCCAAAGCATTGCAACTTTTCAACCCATCCCTTCGTGGTGCGTTGAAAGCTGCTGGCTTCTTGACACGCGATAGCCGCGTTGTTGAGCGTAAGAAATACGGTAAAGCAAAAGCGCGTAAGAGCTTCCAGTTCTCAAAGCGTTAATCTTTATTCACGATTTTGGAATGGGGCGTGCCGATTGGCGCGCCCTTTTTCGTTTGCTTAGGGCATGCCACTGGTGATTGCCCTTAGGTGTGCCTAGATTGAGTACAACAATAGGAACGTGCTTATGAAATTCTCAGTCCTTGATCTTGCCCCCGTTCCCGAAGGTTCAGACGCGGCCCAAGCAATGTTGAATATGGTCGATCTTGCTCAACGGGCTGAGAACCTAGGCTATCACCGTTATTGGATGGCCGAACACCACAACATGGCAGGTATTGCGAGTGCCGCGACCTCGGTGTTGATCGGTCATGTCGCCAGCCAAACCAATACAATTCGTGTGGGCGCGGGCGGTATCATGCTGCCAAATCATGCGCCTTTGTTAATTGCCGAACAATTCGGGACATTAGCCACGCTTCACGGCGACCGTATTGACTTGGGACTTGGCCGAGCACCTGGCGGGGACCAAGCCGTTTACCATGCATTGCGCCGCACTGGCAGCGATGACCTCCCCGCTGATGTCCATGAATTGATGAGCCTATTGGGTGATCCCCAGCCACAGGCCGCTGTTCGTGCATTACCGGGTGAGGGAACGCATGTGCCAATATGGATTTTGGGGTCGTCACTGTACGGTGCACAATTAGCTGCACATTTTGGCCTGCCATACGCCTTCGCCTCACATTTCGCGCCCGCTGCTTTGGAGGAAGCGGCATATATTTATCGCCGTGACTTCAAGCCCTCCACCAAGTTGGCAGAGCCCTATTTCATGTTGGCGGCAAATGTCTTTGCTGCGGAAAGTGATGAAGAAGGGGCCTATTTGCGCACCTCGATGCAACAAGCCTTTGCGCGTATGCAAACGGGTACCCGAGGCAAGCTGCCACGACCTGTGAAAGACATTGATGTTGCGATTGGTGAGAGAATGCGGCGCAGCGTCGAACCAATGTTGCGGGTTTCAGCAACAGGTTCGCCTGAGACGGTGCGCAAACACTTGGAAAGTTTGATCGAAATTTACGAACCCGACGAGATGATCCTAACAGGTCAAATCCATGATCATGCAGCGCGGGTTAAATCGTTTGAGATCGCTGCGGATGCAATGGATCAGATACTGGCCGCTCAATCGTCCGCGTCAATCAACCCTAATCCGCGCAGATAAATACCAATCCCAGTTTCTAGCAAATATTCTGGTGGAAATGGGGATGCGCGTCCCGGCGAATTACGGGCAAACAGTTCAACAACGCCGTGGCTCATGGCCCAAATATGTGCGCTGAACATGGATGCGGGTGGACGTTTTTCAATAGGGATATGCTCGCTTAAATCCGCAGCAGCTTTTTCTAAAACGTCATTGGCACGTTTTGAGGCTGCAGCCAATTCAGGTGTTCGGTTGACCGAAATGCTACTTTCAAACATTGCGATGTAGTGCCCTGGGTATTTCTGCGCGAATGCCAAATATGCACGCCCAGTGGCCCCAAACGCTGCCATGGCTGAGGGTTGGCCTGATTGATAGGCAAACTCCATCAGGTCAGCGAACATGTCATACCCCTGTCGCGCGGCTTCTGCGATCAGGTCTTCGCGTCCGTCAAAGTGGCGGTATACCGCAGCAGGGGTCACGCCCGCCGTTTTCGACGCTTCGGACAGCGTAAAACCTGTTGGGCCTTTAGTCTCGATCAGGGTTAACGCCGCGTCGATCAAGGCCTGTTTTAGATTGCCGTGATGATAGCCGCGCTTAGACATTCCAGATGTCCGGCCCACCACAGATGGCTGTATCAATGTCGCCAATCGCTTTGGGGTCTTTGTTTGTGTAATCCAACGCGTGCAAAACTGTACGAATTGCATTCAGGCGCGCGTGGCGTTTGTCATCAGAGCGAATGATCGTCCAAGGGGCGACATCGCTGTGAGATCGCTCAAGCGTTTCTGCGATTGCGGCAGAATACTCATCCCACTTTTTTAAGCCTTCGACGTCAATCCAGCTTAGTTTCCATTGTTTCAGCGGATCACTTTCGCGGCCCAAGAAACGGCGCAGCTGCTCTTCACGCCCAACGTTCAGCCAGAATTTGAACAGATGTACACCGTCACTGGTGATCATTTTTTCAACGTCTTTGACTTGGTTGAAAAACACTTCGCGCTGTTCTGGTTTGCAAAAGCCAAACACATGTTCCACGACACCACGGTTATACCAGCTGCGGTCAAAAAATGTCATACCGCCCGAGGTCGGTAGGTGTTTGATATAACGTTGGAAATACCATTCACCCATTTCTTTTTCAGTTGGTTTAGACAGGGCAACAACACGTGCGCCGCGTGGGTTCAAGTTCTCGCGGAACCGTTTGATTGTCCCACCTTTGCCTGCCGCATCACGACCTTCAAAAACAATAGCAACACGTGAACCGCTTTCTGTGGCCCAAGCCTGCATTTTGACCAGTTCGATCTGTAGCTTCGCCAACTGCCCTTCATAGACCTTACGTGCCAACCGTTCTTGATGTGGATAGCTGTTGCTGATGATATCGCTTTTGTCAGAGCACTTAATCGCGTTACGCACACTATCTGGTGCCAGGTCATTGAAAAACGCACTGATACCGCCGTCAAAAGGTAGGGTCATTGTCCGGATCCTTAATGTAACTGTTCTTTACATCTATATGGGGCAGTGGGCCGCTTAACGCAAACCCGCACGTGACGCCGCGCGATGAATTGCTGCAGTTACGGCATCATGTGAGAGATGCTGCGGCATATGGCCAATCCCCTCAAGTGTGACCAGATTTGCGCCTTCCACGTCTTCAACCAAGCGCTTTGAGTGAACATGAAGCGGCACAATGGTATCTGTATCGCCGTGCACGATCTCAAGTGGGAGGGTGAGAGCGGCGTATCGATCCGATATCGCGCGCAGATCTTCCTTTAGGGTTTTCCGTTGACGCGCATTTGCCATCAGCGAAGAGGGGCGCAAGATCAGTGGTATGCCAATGTGGTCAGCATATCCTGAAACAGGTTCTTGTGGTTGGAACGTCTCATTCAAGTTTTTGGCGACGTATTCGTCGCTGACCCATGCTGAAGCAAGCCGTGATAAGATAGGACCGCTGAGTGGATGCGCCAGTGCACCAGTCAGCGCGTCTAACTCGCCTTTCCACGGGTACGCAACGCCAGAGATAGATACCGCAGCAGCGATGTTATCAGGGCGCGCAACAGCCCACGCAAGAGCTATAGCACCGCCAAGGCTTTGGCCTGCAACGATAGGTTTGTCCGCACCAATAGCTTGAGCCGCGAAGGCCAATAACTCTGCTTGGTCGGTAACTGAAACACCAAACGGTGCCAATTCAGGGGTATATCCTAAGCCGGGACGGTCAAAAATGATGACGCGGTAGGATTGTGCCAGTTTTTTGGCCAAACCAAATGTGAAGTCTCGGGTATTGCCCGATGATCCATGGATAAGAACCAAGGCTGGGCCATTTCCCATCTCGATGTAATGGACTGGATGTCCAGCGACTTCGACAAAATTTCCCTGCGCTGGAAACTGCGCGGTGGCGCGTTTGGCGTTTTGTCCTACGCGCCAGAGGGTGGTGGCGACGGCCAAAACCATCGCCACTAAGATCAACATAAAGACGCCCTTAAGCACCAATCTCATCCATCTCAAACGGGGTCGTTTGATAGATGCTGTTCAGCCAATTACCGTAGAACAAGTGGGCATGGCTGCGCCAACGGTTGGTAGGTTCTTGGGATGGATCATCACCTGGATAGTAGTTTGTCGGAATGTTGATCGGCGTTCCTGCCTCCACATCACGATCATATTCTTGTTTCAATGTACCACTGTCATATTCAAAGTGGCTAAAGATATAGACGCCACGATGTTTGGGGTCTTGGACGACACAAGGGCCGACTTCGTCGCTTCCGAGCAGTGTTTTTAGACCATCACTGGCATCAATCTCAGATTGATGCATCTCAGTCCAACGGCTGGTTGGAATAACGCAATCATCTGAAAAACCTTGTAAATATGGCGATATTGGGTCCAAGTTTTTGTGGCGAAAACACCCAAAAGCCTTGTCATCTAGCATATGCTTTTTGACGCCGTGAAAATGATTGATCATGGCCATACCACCCCAGCAGACACCCATTGTTGAGTGCACATTGGTCTGTGTCCAGTTCATGACCTCGGTCAGTTCCTCCCAGTAATCAACGTCTTCGAACTCAAGGTGTTCAATTGGAGCACCAGTGATGATCAAACCATCAAACTTCTCGCCTTTCACCTCAGAGAATGGGCGATAGAAGCTTTCCATATGTTCAGCAGCCGTATTGCGTGTCTTGTGATCAGACATCCGGATCAGGTTCAAATCAATCTGAAGAGGCGTCGCACCGATAAGGCGTGCAAACTGGTTTTCTGTCTGAATCTTCTTGGGCATCAGGTTTAGCAGCGCGATGCGTAAAGGGCGTATATCTTGGCGTGCGGCCGCGTCTTCGTCCATCACTGATACACCCTCGCGTGAAAGCACGTCAAAGGCTGGCAGTGTTGCTGGAATTTTGATCGGCATAATTTTAGTCCTGATTTTGTGTTCGTAGTGCAGAGATGGCGGTGAGGGGCGTCTGTTTCCAGTATAGGGCAATCACAAGTTGCTGAAACAGATGTCAGTCTTGCCTCACATTCGATCGATAGCGTGACCGATCAATGCATCAAAATCTGCAGCTGACTTTAAAGATGCAACTTCATCCGCAGTCACCGTAACGCCCCAGCGTGCCATAGCCTCATAACGGGGCTGGCGGTGTTCAAGAGCGCGCGCATAGGTCCAACGAACGAATGCATCTGGATTAACTTTGTCGCCTGATATTCTGTTTTCATTCAGATATTCGGTCCAAGATCTAGCAAGAAATTCAGGTTGATAAGCCATCGGTTTAGGAGCTTTATCAAAACGACGTACTAGTTCTGCGGTATGGGCGTCATCGCCTTTAATCCACAGTGGTAAACAATTGGCACTCAATTCAGACATCAACGCATCACTGTCGTCGGTCGCTTCAACCCACTCGCAAATGGAGCCACCTGTGTCACAGATAAAATGTTGATAGCCATAAAGGTTGGTTCCGCGATCCGCGAAATACGCAGTGTCATTCAGCGCTGCTATCTCTGCTGTGCGGAACTGTTCCTGACGCTCTTTATATTCTTCAATGCTAAGTCCTCCAAGGGTAAGATCGCCGGGCTTGCCCAAATATGTTGATACAGCGCCCAGGTCATGGGTATGTACATTGGGTGCCAAATAGATTGCATCCTGACGGAGCATTTCGCGCAAGTATGGGTGATCCATAGCTGCTTTGATGCACGAATTGACAATGTATTCGCCCATGTAACGCGTGCCGATGCGGTAATCGATGCTATAGTGGAACCAATCGCCGGTGTCGCGCAGGATCGTGGACATGTGCGTTTTGCCCAAACCAGACATTCCAAAAACCATAACCCGTTTGTTCGGGGCGGCGGTCCATGCGTCTTTGGTTGGGTAAAGCATTGTGAAATCCTGCGAAAATATTGTTGCTCTGTCCTAAACCGCTGATGGTTTTGGGTCAATCACTTGGCAATCGTGTTACCGACGCAGTGCTTTCCAAACCCGTCCATCCAAGATGATCACACCGACGGCCAAAATGACCAATCCAACAAAAGCATTTGCCGACAGTTTTTCACCTAAAACAACAGCACCAAGCGTGATGGCAATTGGGGCGACCAACAGCGTGACCAACATCAGGTTACCGCTGCCAGCCATGGCTAAAACGCGGTAATACAACAAGTAAGCAGCAGCTGTTGCAATCACCGCGTAATACCCAATTGCGACCAGTGTTCGGGGTTTCAGATCGAAGGTCGGCAGGCCCTCAACAAAATAAACCAAAGGCAGCATTATGACTGTGGCGCCCGTCAACATACCCGCGGCTGCCAATTGCGGGGGCATTCCCACCAAATTCTTGCGCGCCCAAACACCTGCAACTGCGTAAGCAACCGTGCCACCAATAACGGCAAGCTGGGCCAAGCTACGCAAATCGAAATTTTTGAAGTTCTCAAGGCCAATCGCGACTGCTACCCCAAAGAATCCTAATACCACGCCAATTATTTTGCGTGGCGTCAAACGTTCGTCTGAAAAGAACAGGGCTGCCATGACCACGCCAACAACGGCGGTAAAGGCGTTCAGAATTGAGGTTAGGCCAGATTCGATATGCAACTGGCCCCAAGCCATCAGAACGAACGGGATGACGTTGTTCAGCAATCCCATCACAACAAATGCAAACCATATGCGGGGATTTCGGGGCAGGGGAATACGCATCACCGCGACAACGACCCAAAGAACCAACATCGCCCACGTTAAGCGATGGGCTACGGACATCAGGGGCGATATTTCATCAAGGGCTATGCGTATGGATAAGAACGATCCACCCCATATCAGTGCAAGCACTAGCATTTCGGCCCATGCGCGGCCGGAGAGGGATTTTTGATCATTCATGGCGCGACACTAGTGAGTGTGCCGCGCCATGGGTACCCGTTTCTTGCGGGTTCGTGATTAGAACTTGTAGGCTACCGATACGCCGACTGAAACCGCGGAGTTGTCAGAAAAGCTTGCAACCGGAGTTTGGGCTGCGCCAACAGTTGCTGTTGTATCGCCAAGCTTAGTGTAGCGAACGCCTGTTGTTACTTTATACGCGTCATTTGTGTAGACTGCAGCAAGGGCAAGGCTCTTGTTGCCACCAGTTGGGGACAAAGCAGACGCAGTTGCTGCGGTGCCTCCACCTGACTGGCCGAACACAGCTGAAATGCTCCAAGTGTCATTTAGTTTGCGCCCGACACCCAGCGTATAATCAGTCGAATTGCTTAAGGAGGCAATGTTTAAACCGCCCAGTCCTGCTGCGGGTAGTTTGAAATCACCCCATGGAGTATATCGAATAGAGCCAAAGACTAAAGTGTTCGCTGCAACACCTGATTGGAATTCTAGGTTCCAGCTTTCAGGAGTGGAGGTCGACGTTGTAACATTGCCCGCAGTCGAGTCGACAGAAGCAAAAGAATGATCAATCTCTGAGTTGTATGTAAGCGAAACGCGTAAGGCGATGTCAGGGCGTTCATATGCAACCCCAGCCAAATAGCCGAAGCCAGTGTCGCCCGCTAAATCAAGTGTGTAGTTTCCGGCAAACGGTAGCGCCACGCTTCCTTCGACCTGTTGGGCTCGAAGGCCACCGTGGAAACTAATTCCGTTGTCGAGCTTGTAGCGGAGTACACCAGTTACTGCATTTGAAGAAACTTGTGCCTTTATCCCACGGGTAGCAGCATTAGTTTGGGTCGGATCATAATAGATACTCGAGCCGAATGGTTGGTCCCAAATGACAGCAACAGACACGCTGTCATTCAAATCTGTTTTGTAGCTACCGCTTGCGACACTAAAACTTTGCCCAACATTTCCAGTATTTCCAGTGCCTGTTCCTGACAACTCAGGAGTAGTTGAACTGTAGCTGAACTTAGCAACATTGCCGGTTTGAAAAATATCGTTGACCCATTGACCTGAACGGTCAAGGCCGCCTGCGTTTGCTGCTACGGCGCTTAGGCCTAGCGTGATCGCGGCGTAAATTGGTGTTTTCATTGGTCGTACTCCCATGGGCGCACATTCCCCGTGTGCGGATTTCTTTTGAATAGAGAATATAGAGGGGCGTTAAAAAGCAATCCTTACCCTAGGGTACTCTGCGTGAAAAACGGGCGGTTTGCGTACATTGTCGCAACTGGGCAACACGACTTCATTTCAAGGTAGTAGGACCGCGTGTTTCGGACCAAATGTTCAAATAGTTGCCGGCGAATATGATTCCTGCACCCAGAAGGACCCATAGATCCAACGCTTCGCCGTAAACGAGCATTCCAATAATCGCGATAACGGGCAGGCGAACAAAATCAATAGGTACTACAACGGTTGCTGGAGCAATGGCCAACGCGTTGGTGATGCAGAAGTGTGCCAGTAATCCCGCCACCCCAATCAAAACAAGCCAAGGCAGTGTTTCCGTATTTGGTAGCGCTATGTCGCCGTCATAGCCAGCCGTAACAAGCCCAAATCCCAGTTGTAAAACGGTCAAATAGAATAGGATGCAAGTGATCGATTGTGTACGCGTCAATCGTTTGGTGAAAATGATTGTGAACGCAAAGAAAATCGCTGATGACGCTGCCATAGTGACGCCGACGTTAACCCCGGCCATGTCCGGACGGGTTACAACCAAAACGCCCAAGAACCCCATCAACGCTGCGACTGCGCGGACCAAGGTGATACGTTCGCCTAGTATTAGCGGACTTAAAAGGATCACCCAGATAGGCGAGGTAAACTCCAACGCAAAAACTTGTGCCAATGGGATTACGGTCACAGCATAAAACCAAAGGTTTTGGCCGATGAAGTGCATGATATTGCGGAAGAAATGTAGGCTGAATTGCTCGCGACTGATCTGACGCCACGTGCCGAATGCGATCGCTGCAAAAGCCACAATAATTACGCCTACAGCACTGCGAAACAGCATTATTTCAAAGGTATCGAGAGCAAAGCTAACTTCGCGCCCTGCGACAGCCATCGTGGAGAAGGATGCAATTGCACCTAACATCCATACGGCGGCTTTTAGGATAGGGTTCATCAGTTATTGCTTTGTCACTGGAGCCGAGAATTGGCTTGGGATCATTCCTACTCAATAGTAGCAACGATGTAAAGCATTGGTTTATATAGCATTTAAAACCACTTTCTAACAAGTTTCTAACTACTCCCACCGTTTGTGCGTACGAAGGGAACTATTGAAACTCAATAGTATCAATGCGTTAGTGAAAAGGCGATTGAAAAGGTTTCTTAAACTTTAACCAACTGCTCTTTACGCTTAGTTATGGCATTACGAACAAGTATGAAGAAAACGCCAACTATTCCACCTAATACAACTGATAAAGCGAGTATGAGTGGTACTTTAGGTGAAGATTTAACGACTGAAGCGGAACCAAAAGAGATAACACTCTGCCCACTATCTATAGACTGAATAATCCTCTTCGCATTTAGCATATTTGTTGCGACTATCTCTGTGCCCAACAAAGCACCAGTCAGTTCAGTCTGTATAAGGGAAAGTTCAGTTTTCGCTTCTAAATATACTTCATTAGTAAGTGCTTTATTGGCTTGCTGTATTTGGACATCGTATTGATTTTGTTCTAATGGAGCAGACGTTGAAAAAGATAAAGTTGAACTTTTCTTCCCTTTACTCCAACTATTACCTAACAAAGAGAGGAAGCGTTTAACCGCTTCTGACTCCATACAACCAATATTACCGCGACATATTTGTTGAGCACTAACAGAGTGGATGCTTGAAGTATATGGTACAGAAACATCATATTTAGTTTGAGCGACTTGTGAATAACCAAACCCTATCAGTGTAGCCAACACAACGAAGGCACTGATTAGCCACTTGCCATCCCATAAAGTTTGAAACAACTCAAATAAATCGATTTCATCATCTTGTACTTGGTTCATTTTGCTCATTTCGTTCACTTCGTTCATTCTATTATACAAATATTAAATCATTGCGAAAGCAATACTTTAAACATTTAATTCACGTCTCACTATACTTGTCATTGATTCTATCAAACAGAACCTTCAAATAGAAAAACCGTACGATTTTGACTCGTTTTGCCGCATTTCAATCAAACCAATCGTTTCTTTATCTACGCTATTCGTTTCAAAACGATTAAAACGGCGACTGCGGCTTTATAGGCTGTAGTTCAGACTGCTTCTGTAAGTAGTCGTTGCGTATATCGCTTATATCCTTACTCGTAAAAGATTGGGTTCCAACAGCACTATTGGGTGTGGCTTGTGGTGTTGACGTAGCGGCTGAAGTTGTTGGCGGCTTAACTGATGGGAAGGGTTTGGCTTTAGCAATACCTTTGCTTTTCTTTGCTGTCTTTTTCTTTGCGTTATCTGTTGGCTGAAGACTTTTTCTTACCCTCAAATCAATCCTATCACTCATATCTTTAACGGCATTCGCCATCGTCTTCATATCGTCTAATGTTTGTTCTAATGGTGCTGTAAATGATTGCTGTTTGACGATATCAATCAACTTACGCATTTCATCTTTGTAGTCCATTCCCCATTCCTAAAAGTATGGTGGTATCAAATCACCACCTAAAATCTAAAAGTACTTCCCTATAAAAATCCGCACAGCAGATTTTTTTATTAGCAGAACCCTTTTCACTGCTGTTCAGCCATCTGTGTCACCCATACGTGCTTACTCTGTTGATACATCGCACTATCCAAACGTGCTGACAGCACATCAAAATCAGAAGCCAACTTGCGGCTGTCGTTGTCAGCCTTTTGCTTCAATGCTTCGCTGTAATGCTTCAACTTACTGCTACACACAGCAATGACACTGACTGATGGTGGCTTTTGGTTATGCTTCAAACAGCGAAAATAACTATCACCTCTGTTCAGCCAATCTCTATAAAACTCTCTCTTCGTATCCACCACACCAATCTTGTTCAATAGCGTGTAGGTTTCTTCAAATACCATTTCTGCTGTCATTTCTGTCTCCGTAGATAAATAAACGTGTAGGCAGAAACGGTTTGCCTACAACGTATTTAGCAACACATAGGCTTCAAACATTAGGCAATGAAAAGGCTACAAGTGCCCAACTAAAAGACATCGAGTTTGCCAACGAAGGTTGAGGTGCCCCTAGATTTGTAGACGGTTTGCTTGGTAATTTTGGAACCAAGGAGAGACGGATATGAGTAA